>ERZ795051.933-NODE-933-length-41183-cov-23.743387_pt1 | contig 41183 bp, 42 predicted proteins | sample MGYA00375135_ERZ795051 | MGnify/ENA primary metagenome ERZ795051 (study PRJEB30180, sample SAMN05720222) | activated sludge metagenome | isolation source: Anaerobic digester | place: Japan | collected 2015-05-26 ... | reverse complement strand
TAGGAGTTGGTGTCGCAGTCGGTGTAAGAGTCAAGGTCGGTGTAGGAGTTAAGGTTAGCGTTGGTTTGAAAGTAAGAGTGATTGTGGGAGTAAAAGTTTGAGTAGCAGTCGACGTTGCTGTTGATATAGCTGTTGCAGAACAGCCAATCAAAGCAATAGTTAGAACAATTAAAACAACGATTCTAGTTTTCATTTTTTCCTCCTGTTCCTGTAAAAACAGGAACACTAAATTTTTATTTTTAAAGAACTATTATATTATAGCATATAATTAATAAAAAATCAAGAGAAAACTCAAAGACATCCCAATTAAAAAGATTGAAATTATAAAATAGCTCTTTTAATAATTATAATAATTTATTATCGCTAAAGCTCTAAGCCCATTTTTTGTTTTACTTCTAAAAGTATTTGATGAGCTGTTTTTTGAGCTAATAATGATCCCTTTTCTAAAATACTAATTAAATTTTCTGGATCTTTTATAAGTTCCTGATATCTTTTTTGAATTGGAATTAATTTATCAATTAGTAATTGAGCTAAGGATTCTTTAAATTCTCTATAACTTTTATTCTGAAATTCTTTTTCAAGCTCTTCAATTGATTTGTCAGCAAAACCAGAATAAATAGTTAGTAGATTAGAAATTGCTGGTTTACTATTCAAATCAAATTTAATCTCTAATCCAGAATCAGTAACTGCTTTTTTAATTTTTTCTGTTATATTATCCGGCTTATCAAGTATCAAAATTGCCTCATTGGGATTTGATTTTGCCATTTTTTTATTGGGATTTAAAAGGGATTTTATTCGGGAATAATTTTTTCCAAGGAAAAACGGCTTAGGAATTGGAAAAGTTTCTCCAAACTTATTATTAAACTTTGCTGCCAAATCTTGAGTTAATTCCAAATGCTGTTTTTGGTCCTCGCCTATTGGCACCAATTCTCCCTTATAAAGCAAAATATCACTAGCCATTAAAATTGGATAAAACAACAGCCCGGCATTACTGGGATTGCCTTCTTTGATTTTTTCTTTATATTGAGTCATTCGCGACAATTGTCCAACTGGAGTAATGGTTGATAATAGCCAATTAAGTTCGCTATGCTCAGAAATTTTGGATTGCAAAAAAATCGTTGATTTTTGCGGATCTAAACCAAAAGCTAAATATAAAGCTAAGGTATCTAAAATTATTTTAGGAAATTCTTGAGGATTATAAGGAGTTGTCAAAGCATGCAAGTCAGCAATAAAATAAAAACATTCGTTAGTATTATCTTTTTGAAAAGATAAAAATTGCTTAATAGCTCCTAAATAATTAGCTATAGTTAATTCTCCTGAGGGCCTAATTCCTGAAACTATTCTCATATTAAATTTTTATAACCACTGGAATAACTATTGGTCTACCTGAAGTTTCTTTTGATAAAAATTCTCCAATTTGATCTTTTAAATAATTTTTTAAATTAGTGCTATCGCTTAAAAAACTTTTGTCTTTGGCTATTTTTCTTTCAATTAAAAATTTAGTTTTGTTCTTTACTTCTTTTACCAATTCTTTAGATTCTTTCATGTAAATAAACCCTCTGGAAATAACATCGGGGACATTTACAACCTTAAAAGTTTTAGTATCAATTACTGAAATTACAATCATTATACCATTTTCAGCCATCATTTGCCTATCTTTAATAACTACTTCATTCAGTTCTGTGCGGTTATTATTGCTAATCATTGTAAAACCAGTTGAAACATGGGCAGAACTTAATTCAATCTTATTTTCATTAACTTCTACTACGCTGCCATTGGAAGCAATTACAATATTTTCTTTGGGAATATCAAGGCTTTGGGCAATTTCAGCATGGGCTTTTAACATAAAATATTGACCATGAATCGGCAAAAAAAACTTTGGTTTTACCAAATTAATCATTAATTTTAAATCCTCTTCATAAGCGTGTCCTGAAGCATGGATATCCATCATTTTGTAATGAAAAACTTTAGCTCCTTGACGATACAAGCTGTCTTTTAAATTTTGAACAGATCTTTCGTTTCCTGGCACAATTGAAGAAGAAAAAACAACGCTATCTCCTTCCTTGATTTTAAAATAGCGATGCTCTTTATTGGCAATTCTCATCAAAATTGCCCGGTCTTCTCCTTGAGCGCCAGTGCATAAAATAGTAATTCGATTGTCAGGATAATCAAAAATTTGATCTGGTTCAATTATAGTATTTTTTTGAACTTGCAAATAATTTAATTGTCTGGAAATCGCAATATTTGATTTCATGCTATAGCCATCAATAGCTACCTTGCGGTTATATTTTTCAGAAAGCCAGATAATTTGCTGAATTCTGCCAATTAACGAAGCAAAAGTTGAAACAATTATCCTTCCTTGAGCTTTTTCGAAAATTTCGTCTAAATTTTCCATAATCACTTCTTCTGACAAAGAATGCCCGGGACTATCAGCTCCAGTTGAATCAGATAATAATAATAAGGTTCCTTGCGATGCTAATTGCACAATTCTTGCCAAATCAGCTGGTTTATCGCCAACTGGTTGAAAATCAAATTTAAAATCGCAAGTATGAATTACTAAACCAACTGGAGTTTTGATAGCTAAACCAATAGCGTCCGGAATATTGTGATTAACGTGGAAAGCATCAATTTGAAATGGACCAAGGGTAATGGTTTGGGGATTATCTTTATTAATGGTCTCAATATGAAGTTTTTTCATTGAAGGAAAGTCTTCTTGTCTTTTTAAAATTATTCCCTTGGAAAGCAAGGTGGTATAAATAGGAGGATAGCCTAATTTATCAATAAGATAGGGAATTGCTCCAATGTGATCATAATGAGCATGGGTAATAAAAACTCCCTTTATCCAATCTTTTTTATCCTTTAAATAATCAATTGAAGGAACAATAAAATCAACCCCAGGCATATCTTCTTCAGCAAACTTTAAACCCATATCAATGATAATGATATTTTTATCGTATTCCAAAAGAGTCATATTTTTGCCAACTTCTTCTAAGCCACCTAAAGGAATAACTTTTAAATTTGGTTTTCCTCCTTTAGTTGCTTTGGCTGATTGCTTGATTGAAGCAGTTTCCTCTTTTTCTTTTATTTCTACTTTTTTAATCATATTTCTTTTTTAATTTTCTTTTTTAATTAAGTTAATTAAAGACTTATTTGTGCCCTCGAGAGGATTTGAACCTCTAAGGGAGTAATCCCACAAGCTCCTGAAGCTTGCGCGTCTACCAATTCCGCCACGAGGGCAATTGTCATTTTATTAGTTCCTTTTTAAAAAGTTCCTGAATTTTAATATCTAAAGGATTAATTTTATTAGCTATAGCCAAATTATAAGATAATAGTTGGGCCAAAAATAAAGTTTCGATTATTTTTTGAAAAGGATTGGTTGAAAAATTAATTAAATGGGTTTTAATTTTTAATTGATTGTTATAAAAATTCTGCAAAATTTTTAAATTTTTTGAAATTTGAAAATTATAGTCATTAATAATTAAAGCCTTAAAAGCTTTTCTATTGCTATAATTCAAAGCATTTAATTGATAATGGGAAGTTTGGGGATAATTAAGATTAAAAGTTAAATTTTTTGATGTCTCATTTAGAAAAAGTTCAAAAATTTTTGATAAATTATAAGTATTTTTGGTATGATATAATAATATTATATCATTTTTTATTAATTTTGTCAATTGAGTAGCTTGTTTTTCCATTAGTTCGAGATTAATTCTGGTATTCTTTAATTTGTTAGCTAAATCTTTACTGAAGATTGCCGTAAAAACTCCCAAAAGATAAAACGAGCTATATCTTGGAGATGGACTTTCAATTATTTTATAAACATCTAGATTTGCTTTAGCTGCTAATTTTTGAAGCTTTCCCCCATTTGTTAAAACCACGATTTTAAATTTTCTTTTTAAAGCTTCTTTTAAAATAGTTAAGGTTTCTTGAGTGTTCCCAGAATAAGAAGAAATAACTAATAAGCTATCTTTGCCACTAAATTGAACTAAATTGTTATTTTCAAAATCTTCGATAATAAAAACTTTCTTTTGGGTATTTGGAGAAATTTCGCTAATTAATTGCTTTAATAAATAAGCAGAAACAATTGAACCACCCATTCCAGCAATAATTAAATTATGATAATGACCAAGCATTTTTATTTTTAAGCCATTATCAATTCCAAGTTTTAATTGATTTTTATAATCCAAAATAGTTTTTTCTAAATCACTCATATTCTTTTGGTGTTCAAATACCAATTATTAATGTTAGTAAATCTTTCGCCAGTTGAATTAATAAAGGATATTTGCGGAATATTAAAATCTTTAGCTACCAACCAATAAGTTTCCTGCTGAAATAAAGGAATTATTGGCAAATCGCTTTTAATTAATTCTCCTAAATTAGCTAACAATTCTTGCTTATTAGAATCCAAAGCGCGCAATTTCTCTAATAACTCATCAGCTTCTTTTGATTTATAAAAAGCAAAGTTAAAGCCGAGCGGCGGAATTTGAGAAGAATGGAAAAAGGCATAAAAATCAGCTAACTCATTAACTATCGGTCTTTGACCTATTAAAGCAGCTTGAAAAGAATTGGTTTGCAAACGACTATTAAATTCGTTGAAGCTTAGATTTTTAATTGTCGCTTCAATTCCAATATTTTTAAAGTTTTGAGAAATTATCTGAGCCATAGAATTTAAATCAGGATCGTCCAAAACTAAAATTTCAATTGCTAAATTAGTTGGCTCTTTATCTTTTTTATTAATTTTTTTATCCAAAATTCCGTCTTGATTTGAATCCTGAAACCCAGCTTCCTCCAAAATCTGTCCAGCTTTTGCAGGATTAAATTCATTTATGAAATCTAAGTTTAGGTAGACATCTGCTACTGAACTAATTGGTTTAAGCGATAAATTTAATTTATCTTTAATTTCTTGTTTATTTAAAGCGAGGTTTAAAGCTTGCCTTATTTGATCATCTTGAAGAAAAGTTTCGTTTAAATTAAAAGTCAAAGAATAAAAATTAGAAGAAGTAAGATTAAATTTTGAAAATTTTGTTTGACTTTCAACTGGAACCCTAAAACTTGAAAGAGCTAAAATTTCATTTTTTTTCAAGCTAGATAAAGCTGAATTATAATCGGGAAAAAACTTAAAAACAAGATTGTTTAAATATGGCCGGCCTTCAAAATAATCATTAAAATAAACTAAATTAAATTGGATAATTCTGCCGTTTTTATCCAAAACGCTTTTTTGAAACTTAAATGGGCCACTACCAATTGGTTTTAAATTTAAATCAGATAAAATAAAATTTTCTATTGGAACGTCTTTCCATAAATGTTTGGGTAAAATCTTAAAGGTAAAATAGTTTTGCCAAAAAAAATATTCTTGAGGAAAAGTAATTTTTATTGTTAAGGGAGAAATTTGTTCAATTGAAATTTCTTTCAAAAATAAAGAATAGGGATTAGAAAAATAATCATTTTTTAAAAGTTCAATAGTAAAAATTAGATCATCGGTAGTTAATTTTTCTCCATCGTGCCATAAAACATTGTCTTTGATTGTCAGCAAGTAAGCATTCGTTTCGGTTTTTTCAACTTCTTTTATTAGATCATTAGTTAGTTTTCCAGAACCGTCGTTTTTAAATAAGGAAGAAAATAAAATGCCTTCTAAAATTGATTCAGCGTCATTATTATCAATAATTACCGGATTCAAATAACGAGGAAAAGAAACAACTCCTTCAATATAAGCTCCACCGTAATCAGCAACCACTTGGGTATTTTTAAAATAATTGTTAATCAGAAACCAAGCTAAACCTATTATTCCGCAACTAATAAAAATAGCTAAAATAGCTTTTTCCCTTTTAGAAAAATTAGAAATAGCGGATAGAAATCTGCGAGGTTTTAATTTCAAAAAAAAATTTTTAAGTTTTTCAAAAAAATTTGACAATTTAAGTATCAATTAATTATTTTTAGTAAAGCAAAAAATAAGCAATAACGCTTCCTGTTAGAATTGCTAAAACTACAAAAGTAGCAATAAATAAAATTTTTTCAAAACCACGCCTAGTAGCATAAAATTCGCCGCTTCCTCCAAAAATAGATGAAGTTCCAGATCCTCTTTGTTGCAATAAAACAAAAACTATTAATAAAATAGAAGAAATTAATTGGATAATTTTTAAAGTTTGCATTTTATTTTTTATTAACTGCTAAATTAAAAATAGAATTAAGCACCGAAAAAATCAAAGTAGCTACAAGTAAAGATTTCCAATTGCTAAAAGTTAGTTGTGGAACCCAATAAGTTGATAGCCACAATAAGAACCCTGTAATAATAAATGAAAAAATTCCAAAAGTCAATATTATTAAAGGTTTTAAAAAAAACTTAATAATTGGTTTTAAAATCAGATTCAAAATCGTTAAAACAGCGCTAATTTTTAAAAGATCCATAAAATTTCCTAAAAAAACAACTTCCGGCAAGAAATTAACTATCAAATTAATAGCTGCTAAGTTAACAAAAAACTGGATAACAACTCTAAAAATTGACTTAAACATATTATAATTATAATACAATAAATTACAAAATGCGAATTCAGAGAACAAAATGTAAATTGTAAATACCAAAATTTAAAATGACAATTTATAATTTAAAAATTTCTAATTTTTATCTGTAACTTTACATTTTAATTTTTATATTTTATATTAAATATGCTATTATTGTATTAATTTATGCGAGCGTAGCTCAGTTTGGTTAGAGCGCCTGCCTGTCACGCAGGAGGTCGCGAGTTCAAGTCTCGTCGCTCGCGCTAAAACTTTATAAAAAATTCTTTTGGAACTCTATTGTTTTTAATAACAATGCCTTCGGTTTTTAAAAGCTGGACTTTTCTTTTTGAACCTCCTTTTAAAGACCACCTACCTATTTTACCGTTATGATAAATAACCCGATGACAAGGAATTTCTGGCCAATTTTTATTAGTGGCTATTATTTTGCCAACTAATCTTGAATAATTTTTATTTTTAATCTTTAAAGCTATTTGTTTATATGAAATAACCTGACCTTTTGGTACTATCCTAACAATCTCAAAAATTTCATTTTTAAGATTGTGCTTCATAATTTGCTTCTCCCTTAATAGTTGAATAAATTATTCTACCTTTTTCAAAAATTCTTAAACTTCGGTCTTCTTCGGAAATAACAAAAACAGTGGTATGTTTTAAAACATAAGAACTAGCAATAGCTGTTAAGTGTCTAGTATGAACCTTCTTTTTAAAACCAAAAGCAGCTGATAAATCTTCAGCTTTAGAGGGATTAAGGGTCAAAGCAACTTCTTTGGCTTTAATATTCTCTAAAAATACCCCTGAGGCTATAACTGTTCCTTTATTATTTATCAAAATTGCGCCATCAAAATCAGAAGTTAAAGAAAAAGCATTGATGACTTCATTTAAAGGGGTTTTTAAAATATTTAATTTCTTATCTTTAAAAATATTTTGAGAGATATCTGGAAAAGAACAAAACTTATCAAACCATTCTTCCTTAAAATTATAAATTACTAACATTCCAAATGGTTCTTTTTTTCTTTTGTTCAACCTGAATAAAATTTCAAAAATTTTTAGTTTTATTTGTAACTCTTTTTCATCTTTAGTATCCCTAAAGGCTCGCTCAATGTTATTTTCTTTACCTTTAAAAACTTTAGAAAAGTATTGAGGAATTCTTAGAGCATTTTTGCCAATAGTTAATTTTCCAAAAGGTAATTTGTGGTTAGTCATTTATTTTCTATAAAATCAATTAATTCTTTACTGTTTTTAGAATTTATCACTTTTTCTTTTGAAAGCCAACCCCTTCTTGCTTGTCCTACTCCAAAAATCATATTATTTAATTGTTTTAAATAATGGCTGTCGGTTCCTAAAGAAAATAAAACATTATAAATTGAACCTAACCTAATTAGGTTATCAGATAAATCCAATCTCTCATAAGAAGCGTTAATTTCAAAAATGGTTTTAGTTTTCTGAGCATATTTGAATAATTCTTCCATATCAACTTCATAAGCTTCTCTTTGTAATAATAGTCTTCCTGTTGGATGAAAAATAATATCTATATTTTTATTAGCCATTGCCTTTTTTATTCTATTAGTCATTTCATTTTTAGTCATTCTAAAATAACTATGAATAGAAGCGCCAACAATATCTAATTTTTCTAAAATTTTATCAGAAATATCGACTCGGCCATCTTTTAAAATATTTAATTCAATGCCTTTTAAAATTTTAATTTTACCGCGATATTTTTGATTTAATTTATCAATAAAAGACATCTGTTTTAAAACCTTTTCTTCATTCATGCCGTTAGCTATTCCCAAGCTTTTGCTATGGTCTGTAAAGAGAAGATATTGGTAATTAAGTTTTAAAGCTTGTTCGACCATTTCTTCCATAGAAAATTTGCCATCTGACCAATTGCTATGAACTTGTAAATCGCCTTTAATATCTTCTAATTTTACAAGCTTTGGCAAGCGGTGAGCTAAGGCCAATTCAATTTCTCCGGTATTTTCTCTCATTTCTGGCTCAATGTAATTCATTTTTAAAGCGAAGTATAATTCCTTTTCAGTTTCGCCAGCTATTTGAATTTCCTGGTTATTTTTTATTTTAAAAAGACCGTATTCGTTTAATTTTAAACCTTTGCTTTTGGCAATTTCCCTTAAAGCAATATTATGTTCTTTTGAACCAGTAAAATAATTTAAAGCACTCCCCCAACTTTTTAAAGGAACAATCCTTAAATCAACATCAATACCCTTAATTAATCTTAGAGCTGATTTAGTTTTCCCTTTCATATAAACTTCAGCTACATTTTCCAAAGAAATAAAACGGTTCATTAATTCTATAGGGTTACTACTAACTGCTAAAATATCAATGTCGCCAATTGTTTCTTTAAATCTTCTAATTGAGCCTGCTATTTCAATTTTAGAAACTCCTTTAACTTTAGCTAGGTCGTTCTTTAATTTTAAAGCCTCATCGTAGATCTCTCCTAATAAAAATCTACCAGCTGATTTTTTAAAAAATTCCAAAGCTAATTCTAAATTTTCTTCACTTTTTTCGCCAAATCCTTCAAGATTTCTAATTTGATGCTTCTCTAAAGCTCTTTCTAAATCTGAAATATTTTTAATTTTTAGTTTCTCGTAAAGAATAAAAATTGTTTTTGGCCCCAAACCTTCAATTTTAGCTAATTCTTCCATATCAACTGGTAATTCTTTTTTTAAATTTTCGTATTCAGCTATTTGGCCAGTTTCTAAATATTCTTTAATTTTAGAAGCTAGAGATTTACCAACTCCCGGAATCTCAGCTAAAGCCTTTAAACCACCTTCCTTATAAATTTCTTTTAAATCTTTTTCTAAAGTTTCCAAAGATTGAGCTGCCTTCTGATAAGCTCGAGGCTTAAATTCGACTCCTTTTGCGTCTAAATACATTGCTATTGATCTAAAAATTTCAGCAATTCGACTATTAATCATATCAGGCGTTTAATAATTTAATTGTCAATTTTTTCAAAACTTATTTGGGAATTAACTATTGAAATTTTTACTCTGTCACCCTCTTTAATATTTCCCCTTAAAATTTCTTTCGAAAGAAAATCTTTTATCTGGCTAGAAATAATTCCATCTAAAGGCCTAGCTCCAAATATTGGATTATAGCCAAGTTCAGCTAAAAAGCTACTAACCTCTTTGGAATATTCTAAATTTATCTTTTGGGTTTGGAAAATCTGATTTTTTAATTTTTTAAGTTTTAAATCAGCAATTTGAGAAATTTCTATTTTAGTTAATTCCTTAAAAGCAATCACCATTGAAAAACGATTCAATAGTTCAACTTTGAAATAATCAGTTAGTTTTCTTTTTAATTCTTCTTCAAAATCAGAAATATTTCTATTTTGCTCAATTTGCTGCTTAATAAATTCCGAATGAGCATTCGAAGTACAGATTATAATAGTATTTGAAAAATCAATTCTTTGACCTAGATTATCTGTCACATATCCTTCGTCTAATAATGGTAAGAAAATATCTAAAATTTTAGGATTAGCTTTTTCAAATTCATCAAATAGAACTAAAGAAAATGGTTTGCTTTTGATTTTTTCAGTAAGTTCTCCAGCAATTTGACCGTCTGGAGAACCCAAAAAATTAACTATTGAATCAATAGTTTGATATTGCCCCATATCAAATCTAATCATATTATTTTCAGAAGAAAAATAAATTTCAGCTAAGGCTTTTGACAACTCTGTTTTTCCAACACCAGTTGGGCCTACAAACAAAAATGAAGCTATTGGGCCTTTTTCCTCTGCTAAACCAGCCCGGTATTGCCTTAAGGCATTACTAACAGCTATAACCGCCTGCTCTTGGTCTATCAATCTTTGGTGAATTTTATCTTCCAAATTCAAAAGAATTTCCCTTTCTTTAACTTCAATTTTGCCAATGGGAATTTTTGTTTTTCTGAAAACAAGATTAATTATTTCTTCGGTATTTAAAATTCTTAATTTTTTCTGGCTTGCTTCAAAAACTGCTTCTTCTAATAAATCTAAAGAAACCCTTGATAAAGGTTTATTATGCAAATATCTTTCTGATAATTCGACTATCTTTTTAAGCGCCGGGTAAGTAATTGTTATTTTATAGCTATTTTCCAAAAAATAACTCTCATATATCAAAAGCTCTATGGTTTCTTGAAAGGTTAACTCTTTAGCTTCAACTTTTTCAAAAAGTTCTACAAATTTCTGATTAGTTTCAATAATTTGTCTATAAAGCTTTAAAGTTGTAGTGCCAATAACTGGACAAAAATCACCTTCAAATAACTCTATAAATCCATTAAAAATGTTGAACCCTTCAATAACCGAAGTTTCTAAATTGTGAATATCTGGAAAATATAAAATAATATTTCCGGCTAATTCAATTTCAGAAATAATTTCTTTAATATTCTGTTGAAGATCGTAAGAATTTTTATTATTTGAAAATAATCTGGTCAAATCAATTCTAACTAATCGTTTATCGAATAACTTCTCAGGAACTTGGTCGTTCAAAATTTGTAAAGCCAAATGTTCAATAACGGTATTTTTACCAATATCTTCCTCGCCAACTAAAATTACATTGTTTCTACTAGCCCGCGCTAAAATATTTATCAAAGCTTGATATTCTTCAAAATGCCCAACTAGAAATCCAATTTCTTTCTTTTTTGCTAATTCTGTTAGGTCTTCACTTATTTTATCTAATTCTGGGGTTGGACGCGATGTCCACGAACGGTTTACCCTTATCTCTTTTTTGGCTACCGAAATTTCCCCTTTTCTTTTTAAAGCTTTCTTACCCAATTTAGTTTCTAGTTTTTCTCTAAAAATAGCATTTTTAAAATCAAAAACACCTAGCTGATAAAAACTAAAAATATCGCTCAACTCACTTTCTTTCAAAGAAATAGCTGCCAAAAACAAAGCTTCAATTGTAATATTCTTGGCATTTAATTCAACAGCTTTTAAAAACGAATCTAAAACAATTTTTTCAAGTTCAATTTCAATTCTAGTTTTGTTCGATATTGAAATATCAAGAGAGGTATTATTTCTAGATAATTTCATTTTCTCGGTTATTTTTTTAGCAAATTCGTCTTTGTCTATTTCTAATTTTTTAAAAATTTTAGAAATTATTTTTTCTTTTAAAGAAAGAATGATCAAATAAAAACTAGGGTCGTTTAAATTATTGATTTGTGAATAACTTAAAGATTTATCTAAAATACGAAAACTATTATAGGGTAAGAATTCGTTTACTTTAATAATTTCATTTTGCTGTAGTTTTTTAAGAATCCCGCTGGTAATTATTTTCTCTCCATTTTTAATTTTAAAAAACGACTCCCCAATAAAAATTAAAATAAATAAAGCCAAATAGTTTAAATTTTTAGAATTGGAACTCCATAAAATTAAAATCAAAATAATAAGAATTATAAAAACCACTAGAATTACTATTTTAGTTATCAATCTTTCAAAATATGATAAATGGTAATAATCTTTATTAAAAATTAAGTTATTCATAAATTCAAAGCTTGATAAATAATAAATGGCAAAATTAAAACCCAGGCTAAAATTATTAATAGAAAAATCAAAGTTATAAATAAATAAATTGCCCCTCCAATAAGTACTCTAAAAAATCTAAAAATTGGACCAATAATCCTGCCAATTAGCGAATAATCTTTATAAAGCGGTTTGGCTATTAATTTTAAGTTAAGAGCCACGGCAAAATTTTTATCTAGATCTTTAATAAGCTCGATTAACAAATTCAGAATCGCTTTAGGCTTAGCGATAAACCAATCATTTAATAAAAATTTGAAATCGTTTAAAAAAAATAAAACAATTACTTTAATCATATTAAAATAAAGAAGTTTGGGGGGTTTTGGTTTCAAAATTTTCTTCAAAAACTTTTATTTTGCCGTATTCTCCATCATAACCCGGGATTTTAATAACTTCCCCTTTTCTCATTTTATTAATTCCCAAAGCTAAATCATAATAACCCTCATTTTCTAATTCTTTAAGATCTAAGTTTAATAAAATATTCAATTCTCCATTAAATTTTTCGCATAACCCAAAATAAATTTCAGAAACTTTTTTAGTTTTAGAATTAACCTTTAAGGATTGGGCAATAATTTCTTCAAGAGGAATTAGACTTTTAAAGGGAATAGCGTTTTCAGGAATAAAACCCTCCTCTCTATCAGCCAAAGCTTCAACTCTATTTAAAACCCCAATAGTTAAAGGTTTATTACATACCGGACAAATTCCGTTATGAGCCTTGGTTTCTTTTGGAGAAAAACTAATATTACATAACCGATGTCCATCAAAATGATATTTCCCTTCTTCTGGATAAAATTCCAAAGTTTCTATTAATCTTGACTTATTTTGATTTCTAAAAGATCGGTCTTTAAGAGCGCCTAAAATTTCAAAATAATCCAACTTTTCTAATTCAAAAACATTTGCTTCTCGGGCTATTTTTTCTAAAGAATGGGCGTCAGAATTTGAAACCAAATAAACTTTATCGAGATTTGATAATCTCCAATTCATTAAAGGATCGGAACTTAAACCAGTTTCAATTGCAAAAATATATGGGGCCATTTCTTCAAAAGCTTCTTCCAAGGAATCAAAACCACTCATTGAACCAAAAATAGAATACCAAGGAGTCCAAATATGAGCTGGAATAATTAAACAATTTTCATCACTAGTTAATATCAACTTAGTAAAATCAATAATATTCATACCTAAAATTGGTCTACCATCTGAAGAAAGATTGCTAGTCCAAGAAAGTTCGGTATTTATTTTATCAACCGTTTCAAAAGAAGGCACTAAAACTAAAAGATGAATTCTTCTTCCTCGATTATTTTTAGTATAGATGTGACTTGTTTCAGCGGTTAAAACAAATCTAGTAACCTTATTATTTAGTTGGTTATTATTTTTTAAAAGCTCTTCATCGTTTTTATAAACATAAAGACCTCTTTCAGCTGGCACTAAGTTCTCTTTTAATTCCTTAAGCCATTGAGGGTGAGTAAAATCGCCTGTTCCAACAATGTTAATCCCTTTAATTTTTGCCCATTTTGCTAGATTTTCAACAGTTATTGCCTGCGAAGTCGCTCGCGAAAATCTAGAATGAATATGAAAATCAGCTAATATTCGCATAATTTTTTTTATTAAGAATTTCAATAAGTCTTTCAATAAAAATAAACTGCTCTGGTTTTATTTTATTTTTAGCTTCCTCGATTGTAAAAAATTGTCCTTTATCAACCTCTGGAAACTGAAAATTTAGATCTTTGATTTTAATAAGATTGCTACGCCTAAATTTCTCATCATTTTTTGATTCAAAAGCCCAGGTATAAATTATTTTATTGTTTTTTTGTTGGATAAAACCTAAATCAAAAAAATCAATGCTTTTTTCGTCAATTTCAATGCCAGTTTCTTCTTTAAACTCTCTTATTGCGGCTTGAAACTTATTTTCATTTTCTTCCAATTCCCCTTTAGGGATAGACCAAAAACCGCTATCTTTATTTTTAAAAAACGGTCCTCCAGGATGAATTAAAAAAACGAAAAGTTGATTATCTTTTATTTTATACATTAAAAGACCGGCACTATATTTTAGCATATAAAGCTTTTAAAGCTAATTTAATTTTATCTTGAAAAGAGGCGTTCTTTTTAAAAGTTAATTTATCTAAAGTTTTTCTAACGTCTTGCTTTTTAAAGCCTAAAGAAATTAAGGTTTCTTCTAAATCTGATTCATCATTAATAATTTTCGAAGATTTATCTAATTGTTTTATCTTTTTACTAAGCTCAATAACAATTTTTTGAGAAGTTTTTATAGACAATCCAGTAAGCTGAGACAAAAATTCGCTTTTTTCAAACTTAATAGCTGAAATAATCTTATCTAATCCACTACTTGATAAAATGTTTAAAGCAGTTTTAGGGCCAATTTTATCAACCGAAATCAGAAGTTCGAAAACTCTTTTTTCTTTTTCAGTTTTAAACCCGTAAAATTCATTAAAACCATCTTGGTTCAATTTAGAAATTATAAAAAGTTTTATTTTAGAATTTATTTTAATGGTTCCCAAGTTAGTCTTAGAAACAAAAATTTCAAAACCAAAACCGTTTTTATCAACAATCAAACTATTTTCTTTCTTATCCTTTACGGTGGCTACTAAATAAAAAAACATAAGTTTTTATTATCTTATTATAACACTTTAAATATTAACTTCCATAATCATTGCCGGCTAATAGCTTATATATGCTGATGATAATAATAGTTTATTGATTTTTAAAAAAATTTAAATTATAATCAATTAAATTATATGCCAAAAATCAAATCAGCAAAAAAGGCCTTAAGACAAAGCTTGAAAAGACAAAAAAGAAATCTTAAAAAAAAGAATGATATTAGAATTAGCAAAAAAAATTACCTAAAAGCAGTGGAAACAGGTAATGACCAAGAAGCTCTTCAAAAACTTTCTCAGGTTTATAAAGCCCTAGATAAAGCTCAAAAAACAAAAGTTATTAAGAAAAATAAAGCTAATAGGCTAAAAAGTAAATTATCTAAGAAGTTACCAATTTCAAAAAAATAAATCTTTCCAAAACCTCTTGGGGGGTTATTTTTCTTTTATAAACTAAAATAAATTCATTGACTAAAAAATCCAACCAGTTTTCAATTTCTTCTTTATCAAGACTTCGGCCCATCAATTTAAGATTATTCAACCAATAGCGGTTATCATTTTTTAAAAATTCTCGATCCTTAAAAGATTTTAAAATAACTAATTTTTCCAAAGCATTAAACAAACCAACCAAATTGCTAGCGGCCTCATCTTCTTCAAAACCAATAACTTTTATCAAATCTTTGTTAAAAACAGCTTTTAACCAATTAAAATAATTAAATTCTTTATAGCTAGTAATAACCTTTTGAAAATCATTGTCAGTTATTTTTGATAATGGTTGATAAAGTGATAATTTAAAAAGTTCATTAGCTATTAATTCTAAATTGTTGCCAAAGAGTGTTAGTAATTTTTTAAGCTGAGTGTTGGAAATTTCGATTTTTAAAGATTGGCTATAATTTTTAAGCCATTTTTCCGATTCTAAATTACTTAATAATTCGAATTCTTCAAAAATAATTTTGATATTCGCCAACCTCTTTAAACTTTTATCTTGATTTTGAAATTTTAAAATTAAAATATTTAGATCGCCTTCAAAAAAAGGAAACAATTTATTGATTTTTAAAAATTCCAAAATAGAAGAACTATCTGAAACTAAATAAACTTTATGATTATCAAACAAAGAATTAGCTTTTAAGTCTTTTTCGAAATCAGCAAGGTTTTCTTCTTCGAATTTTAAAATTCGATAATTATTTTTTGAATAGTTATTTTCTAGCTCTCTAACTCTTAATCTTTTTCTAAAATCATCTTCGCCAAATAAATAATAAATCATTTATTTTCTTGTTTTAAAAAATAACTAGTTAAAAACACTACAAAAGCAGTAATAGCAAAAGCATAAACAAATTTAGCTATCAAGGTATTAGATCCCAAAGGAAACAAAAATTCAATTAAGGCTTTAATTGCCTCATTCCATGCTAAACCAGCAACAATCCCTAAAGCAGTTGAAATATAGCCTATTGTTTTAGTGCGCAAATTCATTTTTAATTTGTCAGATTCTTGTTTTATTTTTTCTAATTCTTCGATTTTAGCCATATTAAAATATATTGATTATAGCACATTGATTGTACCAATAATTCCGCCAACTATGAAGATAATAGCTAAAGCTACTAGTAAGGATTTAGAGACTGAAATAATTTTGTTTTGATGTCCAACTGTTTTTTTAAGTTTAGAATAAATTAATAAAATTGTTAAAATATTTAAGCTTTCAAAAACAGCCCCTAAAATTCCAATAATTTTCACAAAATCAATAAAACCCATTGAAAAAATAGCAATTGGTAAAACTAAAAATATAACTTGAGCTGTTTGTCTTCTAAAACCAAAATCATTTTTTAGAGTTGAAATAGCCGAAATTCCAAATGAGAAATAGGAATTCAAAATTTCCAAAAAAGCCATTAAAACAGCTAAAATAAATAAAGGTTGCGGCAGAAAATTAATTAAATTGGTAAAAGCATCATTTGAAGTATCAGAACCAGTTGCTAAAAATACTGATAAGCCAAAAATAAAATAAATAACTAATGGAATTATTGTCCCAATAACAATAATTGGTCTAATAATTTTTTGATCATCTTTATTGTTTTTAATCAAAACAATTATTTCAGGAATAACTAACCAACCAATTAAAGAATATAAAATTAAACCATATGGATAAAAGAAAGATTCAGTTGGAACAATTGTCAGATTATTTAAATCAGCCTGAGTAAAACAAAAAATGCTAACAATTAAAAATATGGTAGCCGTAAAAATTGTTAAATATAAATTAATTTTAGAAGAAAATTTAAAATTAAGAAAAACTATTATTGACGATAAAATCCAAAAAATAAAAGTAGCAAGATTAGAAGAAATATCGAAAATTGGCGAAACTAAAAGGCTTAAAAATCTTGATCCTAAAATTAAATAAACAGCTAACCCTCCTAAAATTCCCAAAATAAATACAACGCTTGAAAGAAATCCAAAAGCTTTGCCCAAATAAAGCCCGGCGTAACCAGGCAAACGATGGTTATTACCTGTTGTTAAATTAATTTCAGCATAAATTAAATTAAGAATAATTAAGCAACAGGCAAAAAATACCAACCAAAAAATATTTGAAAAAACCCCTGCTTTTAAAAAACTAAATGGCAAAATTAAATAACCGGAACCTATAATTGTGCCACATAGCAAAGCTATTCCTTCTTTTAAGGATTTATTCTTAAGCATAGCGCCTTATTATTCTTCTATTTTATAAACCTCATCTCCCTCCTCTACTTCCTGTTCAACCTTTACTCCCACAACTTCACCTTTTTCTGCTTTCAAAATATTTTGGTGATTTTTTTGAAGAGATTCGATTCTTTGGGAAAAATCAGTTTTCTTTCCCCAAAATCTAACCATTTCTCCAACTTCTATTTCGCTTTCAAGCTCAATAATAGCTACTGAAATTTTATTATAGTAATGAGTAACTTTACCAATAAGCTTACCCATAAATTATTTTTTATTTTTTATATTATTCGACCTTTTAATAAAGAATTTTTAAAATTAGTTATGTTCCATTTCTTCAAAATATTTTCTTTCTTTGACAGAAGAAGAAATTAATTGGTATGCTTCTTCAGCACTATCAACCAACTTATATATTTTTAAATCTTGTTCGTCAATTGCTTGATATTTCTCATAAACTACCTCTTTAATCCATTTTAATAATCCTTGCCAATAATCAACTCCTACTAAAATTATTGGCACTTGATGAATTTTTTTAGTTTGAATCAAACTTACTAATTCAGTCATTTCATCTAAAGTTCCAAAACCGCCTGGGAAAAAAACATAAGCTTCAGCAGCATAAGTTAGCATTACCTTTCTAACAAAAAAATAGTGGAAACTAACAGATTTTTTAACATAAGAATTAATTGGCTGTTCGAAAGGAAGCTCAATGCTCAAACCAACTGACTGAGCATTAGCTTCAGTTGCTCCCTTATTAGCTGCTTCCATAATTCCCGGACCACCACCAGTAACAATTGTAAATTTGTTTTCTCCTAAAATTTTAGCTAATTTTTCAGCTTCCTGGTACCAAAAATTATCTTCTCTTACTTTGCTAGAACCAAAAATACTAGTTGTTTTTTTGAAATCAACTATAAAACCAAAGCCTTCAACAAATTCTGACATTATTCTAAAAATTCTCCAGGGAATAGTTTGACGAAAATCTTTGTTATTTGACATATTTGTATTTAGTTAATTACTTTTTAAAAAATTATTTATTATCTGATAATAAGGATATTCATGGGTTAAAGAATTTTGCTTTAAAATTTCAAGTTGGTTATTTAAATTAAAAAAATATTCAAAGATATCATTAAATGAACCGTGAGGATCTTGGCTATTTTGAATAATCAAAATTCTTTTAGAATCAAAATTCTTAATAACTTTATATTTCTCTATTTCTTCTTTGTCTAGATCGTTGAAAGGTATGCCTAATAAAATAATTTTATTTATTTTTTCAGGTATTTTTTCAAGTAAAAACATTGCCAGATAAGTACCAATTGATTTAGCTATAATATTGATTTTTTGGTCATTAATTTTTTCCAAAATTCTGGAGGTCTCATTTGCAATTGAAAAATCATTGTCATTTTGAGTTATCCAATGAAGCCAAGAGTGAATTAAAACGCGATCGTCTTCTAAAGAATTTTTTAACTCTTTAGCCCAATTTTCATTACGTTGCGAAAAACCAGGCAAAATAATTGTTAGCATTAAAATATTATAGCAAAATATCCCAACTTTACAACTCGCAATAAATTAAGATTTTATAAGGTTGTATCAGTAATTTTTAGAGGCTATTTATCCCAATAAAAAGGTGTTATAATTGTAATATGGCAGATGAAAAATTAACTAATTTAGATTTAGCTCGTTTAGAAGAAGAAGCCCAAGATTTAGCTTTAAAACTAAACGTTCCCTATCTTGATTTAGCAACAGTTAGTTTAAATCTCGAGGCTTTAAAAATTATTCCTGAAATTCAAGCAAAAAAAATTCAAGCAGTTGTTTTTGACCAAAAGCCAGGAAAATATTATTTAGCAACAGTTAATCCAGAAAGAGAAGAAGTAAAAAAATTAATAAAGGAAATAAAAAAGTTTGGGGAAATAGAAATTTTTGTGGTGTCTGTCCCAAAATTTGAAAAATATTTAGAAAACTATCGTTTTCTAAATATTGATAAATCAAAAATTATAGGTGAAATCTCAATCTCAGATAAATATCTTGAGGAAATAAAAAACCAGCGAGATGTTAAAAGCTTTTTAGAATCTTTTTTTTCCCAAAAATTCGATATTACTGAAATGATTTACTGGATTATAGCTTATGCTTTAGCATATGAAGCTTCTGATTTACATTTAGAGCCACATGACAAACAAGCTGATTTAAGGTATCGAATCGATGGAGTACTATACAAAATAGCAGAAATTCCAATTAATTATTATTTTAAAATTACTGACAGATTAAAATTAATCAGCGGAGTAAATTTAAATGTTAGAGATATCCCCCAGGATGGCAGATTTAAAATTAAAACCCAATCAGCACAAATAGAAGTTAGATTTTCAACTATTCCTTCTCAAGTTGGAGAAAATTTAGTCTTAAGATTTTTAAATCCTAAAACAATTTCTTTAGAACTTGAAAATTTGGGATTAAGAGAAAAAGACATTCTAATAGTTGAAAACGAATTGAAAAAACCTAATGGTTTGATTTTGGTAACTGGCCCTACTGGTTCAGGTAAAACTACTACTTTATATGCTTTTTTAAAAAAGGTTGCCAATCCTGAAAACAAAGTTATTACAATCGAAGATCCAATAGAATACCAATTACCAATTATTGAACAAACCCAAGTAAACAACCAAAGCGGCTATACTTTTGCCAATGGTTTAAGAGCGATTTTGCGCCAAGATCCTGATATTATTTTGGTTGGAGAAATCAGAGACGAAGAAACTGCCCAAATAGCTATGCATGCTTCTTTAACTGGCCATTTAGTTTTTTCAACGCTACACACTAATAATGCTCCTGGAGCAGTACCAAGACTTTTAGATTTCAAAATAGAACCGGAAATTATTTCTTCAGCTTTAAACTTAATTATTGCCCAAAGACTAGTTAGAAAAGTATGCCAAAACTGCGCTCAAGAAATTGAAATACCTGAAAATATTAAAGAAAAAATAAAAAACACTTTGCTTTTAAATGCCCCTAAGTTAACTGGTTTAGACAATTACTTAAAAATAACAAAATACAAAAAACCCATTGGTTGCCAACAATGTAATTTTACTGGCTATAAAGGAAGAATAGGAGTTTTTGAAATTTTAAGCGTTAATGACCAAATGCAAAATTTAATAAATTCTTCCCCTGACGAAATAAAAATAAAAAAAATGGCTTTAGAGAATGGAATGACTACAATGCTAGCTGACGGTTTGATTAAAGTCTTAGATGGAATAACTGACTTAGAGGAATTAGAACGGATGGTTGGGCCTTTAGAAAATAAAATTTGAAAATAAAAAATCCCCTCAAAAGAGGGGTTAGTTTAGAAGAAAATAGGCGTATTTCCTAGTTACACCAAGAAACCGTTGTATTTTCTTCAAATTATTAATAATAATAGCAAACAAAATTTAATTTGTCAAGAGTATGAACAAAAACCAAGAAAATAAAAAAGAAGATCTAATTTTAGATAATATGTTAAGACCTAAAAGGTGGGATGAATTTATAGGTCAAGAAAAAATTAAAAAAAGCTTGAAAATGATGTTAGAATCAGCTTTAAAAAGAAATGATGTCTTAGACCATTTATTATTTTTTGGGCCAAGTGGGGTTGGAAAAACAACTTTAGCTTATTTAATTGCTAATGAGCTAAACTCTCCGATTGTAGTTTCCTCTGGTCCAGCTATTCAAAAATTAGGAGATTTAGCAGCTATCTTAACTAATTTAGAAGAAAAACAGATTTTGTTTATAGACGAAATTCACCGATTAAATAAAAAAATTGAAGAAGTTCTTTATCCTGCTTTAGAGCAAAGAAAATTAAATTTAATTATTGGCAAAGGAGTTTCTTCGAGAACCTTAGAATTCCAACTCCCAAAGTTCACTTTGATTGCTGCCACTACCAAACCAAATCTTTTATCAAATCCTTTAAGAAACAGATTTGGTTTAATGGGACATTTAGATTTTTATGAAATAAGTGAAATCGAGCAAATAATACAACGTTCTGCAAAAATTTTAAATATTGAAATAACATCCGGAGGGATAAAAACAATAGCCCAAGCAAGCAGAGCTATCCCCAGAATCGCTAACAGACTTTTGAAAAGAGCTTGGGATTTACAAATTGTTCAAAATAAAACCGTAATTGACGAAAAATTAGCTTTAGAAACTTTAGAAGTTCTAAACCTTGATAGATACGGATTAGAAGAACTTGATAGAAACGTTTTAAAAACCTTGGCTTATAAATTCAATGGCGGGCCAGTTGGAATTGAAACTTTAGCTATTTCTTTAAATGAAGACAAAGAAACACTTGAGACTTTATCTGAACCTTACCTTATAAGGCTTGGATTTATAGAAAGAACAAATAAAGGAAGAATAGCAACTAAAGCAGCTTTTGATTATTTAAAAAATATATGAAAAAACTTTCATTAATTTTAATTATTTTTAGTTGGATCTTAATAAAAGGAAGTTTAGTTTTAGCAACTGATGAAAAATTAATTATTAATGAAATAATGTATAATTCTCCTTCAAGAAACCAATGGATCGAACTTTATAATCCAACCCCATTCGAAATAATAATAAAAGGCGGAGTATCGCAAGACTCTTGGAAAATAATAGACAATAAAGGAGAGCACTACCTAGCAATTACTCCTGTTCAAGGAGAAATGAAGATAAAACCATATGGCTATGTAATAATTTCTTCAAGTGCCTTAGGTTTTTTAAAAGACTATCCCGAATTTAAAGGAACGGTAATTGATGCTGGTATCAATTTAAAAGAAACTAATTATTTAACGCTGGTTTATGGTTCTAATTTAAGCACCTCTGCTCTTTGGTCATCTAATTTAGGAGGAAATGGAAATGATAAAAGTTTAGAATACACCAATGGAATTTATCGAGAAAGTTTGACATGGGGAGGAACACCTGGAAGCATCAATTCTGTTGAGGGAATCCCTCTTCCTCCAGCCCCCTCAATTATTATCTCAACGCCTTTATTAATCCCTAGCAACTTAAATAATCCAGAAACTTCTTTAAATACTGGCAAAATCATAATTAATGAAATTTTTTTGAATAAAGAGCAAAATACTTATTGGATTGAATTAAAAAATGCTGATGATTTTAACATTAATTTAGCTAATTGGAAATTAGAAATTGGATCTTCGAACACCATAAGTTTGCCAAATTTTATATTAAAACCAAATCAATTTCTAACTCTTGATTCAGCTACTTATCAATTTTCCTTAGCTAGTTCAGATTCTTTAACTTTAAAAAATAGCTACAATAAAATAATCTCAAAAATAGATTATCAGGAACTTCCTGATGGTTTGTCAATTGCCAAATTAAAAAATCAAGATTGGCAAATTACAACTACTCCAACTTTTAATAAGGAAAATGTATTCACTGAAATAAAAAATTTTAATAAACTAGCTGGCTCAGTAACAGAAGCAAATATTAATAACGACAATCTGGCAACAAAAACAAACGATCTAGTTTCAACTTTTGATCCGCAAACTTACCAAAATCATAAATTATCAATTGATTTTTTTATGGTTTTGTTGTTTATTATTTCAATATCATTAACTACAATTTTTATGATAATTAAAAATAAATTAATCTATTAAAATGTCAGGACACTCAAAATGGTCTCAAATCAAACATAAAAAAGGAGCAACCGATGCTAAAAAATCGAAAGTCTTTTCGCAATTAGCTAATCAAATAACTTTAGCAACTAAACAAGGAAAAAGTGGAGACCCTAAAATAAATCCTTATTTAAGAGATGCGATTAGTAAAGCAAGAAATTATAATCTACCTCTTGATAATATCGAAAGAGCTATAAAAAGAGGTTTGAATGAAGATAGTGCCAATCAAATAGAACGGGTAATTTTCGAAGCATATGGACCAGGAGGTATCGCTTTACTTATCGTTTCAATTACTGATAATAAGAATAGAATTCTAGGAGAAATAAGGCGAATCTTGAATAAATATGGTGGCAAACTAGCTTCTTCTGGAGCTGTTAACTGGCTATTCGATGAAAAAGGCAGAATATCTTTAAAAAATTATGGTATTAAGATTCCGGAAAATTTAGAATTAGAATTAATTGATAACGGCTTAGAAAATATTGAAATCGAGGATGAACAAACTATTTTATATTGCCCTAAAGAAAAAATAGAAAAATTAAGAAACATTCTTGATAACAACGGTCTTGAAAATGAAGCTGAAATAGTTTATTTAGCAAAAAATCCAATGGTTATTAAGGACAGTAATCTTTCTCAAAAATTGGAACAAATTCTTGAGGAATTTGAAGATCAAGAAGAAATTGAACAAGTTTTTATAAATGCCGAATTCTAACTTGACAATTTTGGGCATAGATCCCGGAATAAAAAAAATTGGTTATGGAGTAATAAAATTTTCGAAAAATTGCTTCAACTATCAAACAGCCGGCATTTTCGATATTAAATTATCGCTTCAAAAACAATTAGAAAATTTAATCAGTAATTATCATCCCCAATTAATAGGTATTGAAAAAATCTATTTCGGAGTTAATAAAACCAGCGCTTTAAAAGTAAGCGAAATAAAGGGAGTGATAAAAAATACTTTTTCTGATCTCAAAATCATTGAGCTTGCTCCTACTCAAGTAAAACTAATAATTTGTGGTTATGGCAGAGCTGATAAACAGGCTATTAAAAAAATGGTTAAAAATTCTTTAGATTTACCAAAAAATTTAAAATCAAAAGATGGTATTGACGCTTTAGCAATAGCTTTAGCTGCTTTTTACATTAAAAGGCTTGACAAATAAAAATAAAAATATATATTAACTATCTATAGCTCTATAGCTAAAACTAGGTCGCAAATTAACAATTAAAATTAATAGGATGTTGTCGGAATTTATTAAAACAAATGTAGCGTTAAAAAATGAAGAAGATGAACTTGAAGAGGAAGGTGAAATAGAAGAATTAGAAGAGGGCTCGCAAGAAGAATCAGAAGAATCAGAAGAGGGCTATGATTTTTGGGAAGATGATGAAGAAGGACCAGAAGTATACGAAGAAAGAAAAGACGAAGAAGATTACGACGAAGAATTGGGCTTATAGCCGAAAAAAAATAAACCACCTTTTGGTGGTTTATTTTTTAATTAAAAGTAAGTACTCTTTTTTACCTTTTCTAACTAAAAAATATTTAGAAAAATATTTTTTAACAGTTACTCCATTTTGATCAATTAATTTTCTAGCTTGCCCCTTTGAAAAACACAAACCATTTCTAACCAAAACTTCCTCTAATAGAAAATTTTCATTTTTAATTTCTTGATGAGGAATTGAATTTTTAATAAATTCAAAGTCGGCTTGAGACAATTTTTGACTAGATTTTCCAAATAAAATCTCGGAAACTTTTTTTGCCTGTTTGGCGTCAGTTAAACCAAAAACTAAAGAAGTTAATTCAAATGCCAATTCTTTTTGAAGCAATCTTGATTCTTTATTTTGTTGCCATTTATTTTCTAATTCTTTAATTTGTCTTAAATCTTTTAATGAAAAGAATCTGATAAAGGTTGGGATAAGCTCGTCTGAAATATTAATGAAAAATTGGTAAAATTCAAAAGAAGGAGTTTTGCTTCTACTAAGCCAAATAGTTTTGCCACCTTCAGTTTTTCCAAACTTTTTGCCTGTTTTAGGATCAATTATTAAAGGAAACGAAAAACCATAAGCTTGGCCATTCATTTTTTTTCTAATAAGTTCTATTCCTTGAACTATATTGCCCCACTGCTCAGAACCACCTATTTGAACTAAACAATTATAATTTTTAAATAAGTGTAGAAAGTCATAAGCTTGCAAAAGCTGATAGGAAAATTCAGCAAACGAAATACCTTCTTCTTTTTGCATTCTAGTTTTAACAGCTTCTTTTTCAAGCATGGTATTAATTGGAATAAATTTACCTACCTCTCTTAAAAATTCTAGAACTTTTAAATTACTAAGCCAACTGTAATTATCTAAAATTAAAAATTTTCCAGTTCCTAAAATATTTTTAATTTGAATTTCAATTTCCTTTTTATTTTTTTTGATAATCTCTCTTGATAAAATTGGCCTTTCTTTGTTCTTACCAGAAGGATCGCCCACCATAGTAGTGCCGGAAGCAACCAAAACTATTGGAAAATGCTTATGCTTTATTGCTCTTTTCAGAGTAATAAGTCCTAATAAATGCCCGAGATGAAGGCTGTCGCTAGTTAGATCAATCCCCCAATAAAGAGTTATCTTTCTATCAAAAACCTTTGCTATTTCTTCAGTTTTCTGATAAATTAATCCTCTTTGAGAGAGATCTTCAAAAAAGTTGTTTTTCATATTATTTAATTATAGAATATACTAACCTTTTTTAAAAGACAAATAAACAATGAACAAATTTTTAAAAATAGTATTTATAGTTTTATTAATTATCGTTTTAGGATTTGCAGGCTGGCTAATTTTTTTAACAAAAGACCTACCTGATCCTACTAATTTTTCTTTTTCTTCTGTAAATCAATCAACAAAAATCTATGATCGAACAGGAAAAATTATTCTTTACGAGTTTCATGGAGAAGAAAAAAGAACTGTTGTACCTTTTGAAGAAATTCCTGATTCTTTAAAAAAAGCTACTTTAGCAGCTGAAGACAGCGAATTCTATAATCATCCTGCTTTTGACATAAAAGCAATTATTAGGGCTATTTATTACAATATTTTTAAAAGAGAAGAAGGCCTACAAGGCGGTTCAACTATTACCCAACAATTAGTCAAAAATACTTTTTTAACTCCTGAAAAAACATTGTCAAGAAAAGTAAAAGAATTAATTTTAGCTATTGAGTTAGAAAACAAATACTCTAAAGACGAAATTTTAGGATTTTATTTAAATCAAATCCCTTATGGTTATAATGCTTATGGAATTGAAGCTGCTTCTAGAACTTATTTTGGAAAATCGGCTAAAGATTTAGATTTAGCAGAATCAGCCTTATTAGCTGCTTTACCAAGAAGACCTAGCTATTATAATGCCCATCCCGACGAATTAAAAGCAAGACAAGAATATATTTTAGACAGAATGGTAGAATTAAATTTTATAAATCAAGAAGAGGCCAATAATGCTAAAACTGAAAAATTAAATTTTGTTGCAACTCACAGCCAAATAAAAGCCCCTCATTTTGTGTTCTATATTAAATCCCTTTTAGCTGAAATGTATGATGAAAAATATATTGAAGAAGGGGGGTTAAAAGTTATTACTTCTTTGGATTGGGAATTGCAGCAAATAGCCGAAAAAGTAGTTGCTGAAGGAGCAAATAGAAACGATACAAACTGGAGGGCCGATAATGCAGCTTTAGTAGCCCAGAATCCAAAAACTGGTGAAATTTTAGCAATGGTTGGTTCTCGTGATTTTTTCGATACTGAGCATAATGGAAATTTCAATGTTGCTCTCCAGCCAAGACAACCTGGCTCAAGTTTTAAACCTTTTGTTTACTTAAAAGCTTTTGAAAAGGGTTATCCACCATCAACTATCTTATTTGATGTTTTTACTGAATTTAGCGCTAATTGTTCAGCTGAAGGAGTCCCCTTTGCAGGCTATTCTCAAAATAATTGTTATCATCCTCAAAACTATGATCATCTTTTTAGAGGTCCAGTTACTTTAAGACAAGCTTTAGCTCAATCATTAAATGTGCCTTCTGTTAAACTTTTGTATTTAGTTAGCATAAAAGACGCCATTAATACAGCCCAAACACTAGGGATTACAACTTTAAACCAAGATCCAAATTATTATGGCTTGTCTTTAATTTTAGGCGGAGGCGGTGTAAAGCTCTTAGAAATGGTTGACGCCTATTCAGTTCTAGCAAATAATGGTATAAAAATCTCCCAAGCTCCTATCATAAAAATAATGGATTCACAAAATAATACCATTTATGAAAATATCCCAATTGAAACAAAAATAGTAGAGAGCAAATATGTCTCTATTTTAAATGATGTTTTATCAGACGACCAAAGTAGATACCCAATGTTTCAATTAAATGGACCACTGACTGTTCCTGGTTATAAAGTAGCTGCTAAAACAGGAACTAGTCAAGATTATCGAGATGCTTGGACTTTTGGCTATTCGCCAACTTTAGTAGCAGGAGTTTGGGTAGGTAACAATGATTATTCCCCAATGAGTTATGGAGGAGCTGGAGGAATGGCTGCTGCTCCAATTTGGAACGATTTTATGAAACAAGCCCTTCCAAAATTCAACAAAGAAGAATTTACCCCAGCTGAGATAACTCCAGTTGATAAACCGATGTTAAATGGAAATTACATTATCCAAACCCCAACGGGTTTTGAAATTCATAGTATTTTATATTGGGTTGATAAAAATAATCCCTTGGGAGAAAAACCCTCTAACCCTTATAATGATCCCCAATTTGCTAGATGGGAATATTCTGTTTCCAAGTGGGTTTTGCAAAATCTAGGAGCTTTAAATCTTGTAAATACTCCAACTCCAACTTTCTCTGATATAGAAATTATAGAACCAAGTTCTAACACTTTAGAAAATAATTCCCCAATAAAACTAACATTTAAAATAAATCCTGGTTTAAACATCAATAATATTGAAATTTATTTCAATAATGAATTTATCTTATCTTTACCAAAAAATAATGATAATTATTACAGCGTTTTATTTAAACCAACAAACTTTCAACAGGAAAATAATCTAATTATAAAGATAAAGGGAAACGAAAATGACTTCGAAGTAACCAAAAAACTTCTCTTAAATCCTTAAGGGCATTAGAATATAAAAATAACTTTGATCGTTAAAAGACTTTAAATAAATCGGTTTATCGATATCTGCTAAAGCAATAAATATTTTATCTTTAGGAGACAAAACAGAAACTCCGTCTAAAAGATAATGATAGTTGAAAGTAGCTTCAATCTCTTCGCCTTCAGCTGATTCAAAATTAACTATTGCTTCATTTTCTCCAATACTAGAATCAGCTGACTTTAAAATAAGTCTTTTTTCTTTAGGGATAAATTTTAATTTAACATCGTTTAAACGCGAAGAAAAAACTCCACTTACTTTTAAAGCTTCAAAAAGTTTATTGTAAAAAACAACTCCTTTTATTTTAAATGACTGAGGAATAATTGAACTATATTCAGGGAATTCTCCTTCTAATAATCTGGAAATAAACGTAGTATCTTCCCATTTAAAGCCTATCTGATTCTCTTCGATATAAATTTCAACCAATTCTAATTTATCTTTAGCTATTCTTGAAACTTCTTGAGCAGTTTTTAAAGGTATCAAACAATTTATATTTTCCTCAAAATTTGTTTGAATTTCAGTTAGAGGAATTGTCTTTTCTGAAAGTCTAAAAACATCAGTAGCTGCCAGTTTTAATCCTTGTTTTGAAAAATTCAAGAAGATACCGTTTAATTCTGGCCTTAAATCTGAAATTCCAGCTGAAATAGCTACCTGCTCAAATCCTTGAGAAAGTAAATTACTTTCCATTTTTATAAATTTTTTTGTTTTTATCTCTGGAATAATTGGAAATTCATTAATATCATAACTTTGAAAACTAGCTTGATAATAATCAGTTTTTATTTTCAAAGTCTTTTCTTCGCTTTGAATTTCTGCTTTGGGATCTGATAGCTGATAAAAAAACGAAAGGAAGTTTTTAGAAGGAATAACTATTTCTCCTTCTTTTTCAATTTTTGCCGAGATAGAAGTTTCTATTCCAATTTCTAAATTAGTAGCTGAAATTATCAATTTATTCTTATTAGGATCAGCTTTTAACAAAAAAGAATTTAAAATTGGCATAGTATTACTTTTGGACAACGCTTTTTCAGCAACCATTAAAGCCTTTTTTAAATTCTCAACTAAAATTGTTAGTTTCATAAATATGTTTATATTTATTAATAATTAATTATATTATATAAATTTATTTTTATTATTAGTACTACTATTTTTTACAAAAATTTTTGAATCATCTTTATTTTAAACGTTTTTCTAGATATTTAGTTGTTAATAAATTGTTAATAAATTGATTACTATCTGGTTATTATTTGGGTTAATTATTTTTTGAAAAATTTATAAAAAATTTTATAACTAATTTTTAGACATTTTTTCAACAATTAATTAACAGAAAATAACTTCTCTTTTATTAAATTTAATTCTTGTGAAAGTTGGATATTATAGGAAAGTTCTTTTTCGATTTTTTCGCAAGCATGCATTACTGTAGTATGATCTTTTCCTCCTAATTTTTGACCAATACTTGGATAAGACATATGCAGAGAATCTCTTAAAAGATACATGATAATTTGTCTTGGTTTTACTAACTCTTGGGATCTTGATTTATCAAAAATTGAATTTTCTTCTAAACCATAAAATTCAACAACGGTTTTTATAATTTGTTTAGGGGTAATATTTTTATTTAAAGGATGGGCTATTTCTGCAATTATTTTTTCAACTTCTTTAGACGAAGGAATAGTGTTTTTAACTTTGATATAATTTATAACTCTATTTAGAGCTCCTTCTAATTCTCTAACGTTTTTTTGAACATTAGCCGCAATTGTTTCAATAATTTCTGCATCTAAAACCAAATTTTTTTCTTTACTTTTCTCTTTTAAAATTGCGATTCGGGTTTCAAAATCAGGCGAACCAATATCAACCGTCATTCCGCCCTCAAATCTGGAACGTAACCTTTCTTCTAAATAAGGTATTGCTTTTGGCGGCCTATCAGAAGAAAAAACTATTTGCTTATTTTTTTCATACAAGGCATTAAAAATTGAAAAAAGTATTTCTTGAGTTTTGTCTTTATGTGTTATAAATTGAATATCATCTAATAACAGTAGATCGATGCCTTTAAAAGTTTTTTTGAAGTTTTCAACCGTATTGTTTAATATGGAAGATACTAAATCTTCGGTAAACTTTTCAGTTGTTAAATATCTTATCTTGAATTTTTTTTGATATTCTTTTGAATAATTGCCAATAGCATGTAATAAATGGGTTTTACCAAGCCCTACTCCTCCATAAATAAACAAAGGGTTATATTTTGTTCCAGGATTTTCGCAAACTGATAAAGCAGCGGCCTGGGCTAATTCATTATTAGCCCCTACTATAAAATTCTCAAAAGTGTATTTGGGATTAAGTTGAGTCTCTTTATCAACTATTAGATTGGTTAAATCTAGTTGATCTTGAGATATTAAGTTTATCTTGGGGATATTTTTATGTCTAGAGACTGTTTCTTTTTCTAAAGGAGATATTACAAATTCAATTGATTTTATTTCATTATCGACGTTTTTTAAAGCAGTGAAAATTAATTTATGATATTTATTTTCTAGCCATTCTTTGGTAAAAGTATTTTGGCAAGCTATTATAAATTTGTTACCATCTCTTTTTAAAGGACGCGAATTTTTAAACCAGGTAATAAAATTTGCTCTGGAAATGTTTAATTCTATTTCTGATAAAGCTTTGTCCCAAATTTGTTTTAAGTCCATTTTTTATTATTTTATATTTTAGTTATTTGGTAATTTTAATCAAGCAAGATTTTTATAGTTCTGTTTATAAGATGTGGATAAATTGAAGATATTTTTGTTGACCTTTATAGATTTTAATGGTATTCTATTTTATTATTATACTATTTTTTATAAAAAAATGTCCATTACTTATCAACCAAAAAAAAGAAAAAGACAAAAAACCCATGGTTTTTTAAAAAGGACCAGTAGTAAATCTGGTAGAAAGATAATTAAACAGCGCAGAAGAAAAGGTAGAAAAACTGTAGCCGTTTAGAGCATGTTGAAAAGGAAATTCCGCATCTCAAAAAAAGAGCAAATAGTTAATGTTTTAAGAAATGGTCAAGTAATTGAAAGTTCTAATTTCAAAATTGTTTTTATAGAAAATGGTTTACAAATAACTAGATTTGGTATTTTGATTAAAAAAAACGTTTATAAAAAAGCAGTTCTTAGGAATAGATTTAAAAGAATAGTTAGTGAAATCTTAAGATTAAATATCGAACGTTTTAAAGTTGGCTACGATATTTTAATTGTTTTAACCAATGCTTTAAAACCGCAGGAACTTAATTTTAAAGTACTCCAACCTAAAATTTTAAGCCTTTTTGAAACAAGTAAAATTTTAATTTAAAGCAGATTATTATGTTTGAAACAATTTTTATTAAGCCACTTTTTAACTTTTTAATTTTAATTTACAATTTTTTGCCAGTTAAAGATTTAGGGTTGGCGGTTATTGCCTTTGTAATAATTATTAGGTTAATTCTTTACCCTGTTTTTAAAAGTAGCTTTAAATCTCAAATGGTTATTTCTAAGCTTCAACCGGAAATTGCTAAGCTTCAAAAACAATATAAAAACGACCAAACTAAGCAAGCAGAAGCTTTGATGGAACTTTATAAAACGAATAATTTTAACCCATTAAGCGGTTTTGGATCTTTAATTATTCAAGTTCCAATAATGATTGCCTTGTATCAAGTTTTTTTAAATGGAATTAGAAATCTTCGTTTTGATTGGCTTTATCATTTTGTTGATAAACCTTTAGCTTTTAATGCTTCACTTTTGGGACTAGTAGACCTTCTTAAGCCTAATACTCTTTTAGTTATTTTAGCTTTCATTTTTCAATTTATTCAGATTTATTTTTCAAGTAAAAGAACTTTGGCTAATCAGCAACAATTTATAAATAAAGCTACTTTGTTTATCTCGCCATTTTTGACTTTGATTATTTTAATGCCCCTTCCTTCGGTTATAAGTATTTATTGGCTGATTACTACAATTTTTTCTATAGTTCAGTATTATCTTATTGAAAAAAGCTTTAAAAAGTTGGATAATAGTTCTAATGGAAAAAGTTCAACAACTTGAAAAATTTTTAAAAGACTTATTTAATATAGCGCGATTTAAAATAGAAGAAGTAAGAATTGAAGAATCTCAAGAAGGATTAACTATTAATATTAATTTGGAAGAGGCGGGAATGGCAATTGGTAAAAGTGGAGAAAATCTAAATTGCTGGCAAGAAATTATCGAGAAATGGCTTGAAAAAATTGATAGCTATAATTACCAGAGAGTATTTTTTGATATTAATAATTATCGTTTGGAACATGAGCAAAAATTAAAGGAGCTTGCTCAAAAGGCAGCGCGGGAGTGTGCTTTGTATAAAAAAGAGATAAAACTTCCGGCAATGACTGCTTACGAAAGAAAAATTATTCACAGTGAACTTTCTTTAAGGCCTGATATTTATACTGAAAGCGAAGGAGAAGATCCTAATCGTTACGTTGTTGTTAAGCCCCTTGATTAACTAGTTTTAATTTGTAAATCAGACCGTCGTATTTATTGATAAAAACTAAAAAGTCTTCATTTTCGCTAACTTGTAAATTGTTGGCATCAAACGGGGTATTTTCAGTAAAGATTGTAAACCCCCCTGTTTCTAAATTAACTTTTGCAAACGAATCCTGGGAAGAAATTAAACCTAAGTAATAATCAAAAGGATAAGAAAAATCGTTATTTGAAAAGGAATTCGAATAAGCGCAATAGATATTTTTGCTATCATTAGTAAAAGTACACTTATCAACAAAACTTGCAAAAGGCATTTTAAAGAACTTGTTTTCTGCTATCTCAAAAACATAAAGTTCTAGGTTTTTATTTTGATAATCAGTTGCTGAAAAAAGAAGATAATCTCCGTTTTTTGATGGCATAGCCTCTAAGCCGTATATTTTAGTTGTGTCATATAAGTAAATAGGCAAGGTTGTTAAGTTTTTTGTTTTCAAATTATAAGTAAATACCCCCTCAATAGGCATTAAGGGAGCTGGTTTTTGATAGAAAATCAAATTATCTTTATCTAGTGAAAAAATTTCGATATTTGAAAAATTAATTTCCAAAAGCTTTGTCTCTTTAGTTCCATCTAAACTTAAAGTTGCTAGGTAATTATTATTTTCTTCTTGGTGATAGATTACAAAGTTTTTGTCATCAAAAGAAAAGTCAATAGCTGTTATATAACTTGGCAAAAGATATGTTAAATCTTGCGTTAAGTCAAATAAAGAATAGCGAATTTTTCCATTATCTTCAAAAGTCAATAAAACTTTATCTTGGTTGTTAGACCAATCAATCTTTAAAATATTAGTAAAAATAGTTTCGCTAAGTTTTGTTTCTTGGTTAGTATTTAAAACATTAACTACATTTTTAAATAGTCCTTCTTGTTTATCGAAAAACAAAATATTTTCAGAAGAAATAATAGGAGAAAGAGAAAGGTTATTTGATAATTTTATAAATTCATCTTCCCCTTTGGTTTCCTCTGTTATCGTTGGACTTGGAGCAATGGAAAGTGAAATAGTCGGCGAATTAGAAGCAATTGGTTTTTCTTTACCTTTATTTAAAAAATAAATCCAGCCGCCAATAGTTGAAGCAATTAAAATAACTGTGATAATAATTATTGTTTTTTTCTTCATGAATTTATTATAACTTATTTACCTTTGAAATTTAATTTATTAGATAGTTAAATTTACGCATGAATAACCACAAATTGAATTACAAGGGCATCCAGGGTGTGATTCTTGATATCCAGTTCCAGCACATTCCCTAGTAATTGAGAAATGAATATGATCCTCGTGGGGATATACACCGTTACCTGTATCAGAACAGGAACGTGATGATTGCCCAATTCTATTAAAATAGCACATATTTCCGAAACTTGCTGGGCCAAATAATTCATCTCCACAGCCACCATTAGCTGCATTTTGGCTATGTAAAAAATTCATAACTTCGTTTGAGGTAGGAATGATATCAATAGCTCGCCATTCGTGATGCGAACAACCCGTATTGCTTCCAGCTGATACATAGAAATTAATTCCTTGATTTTTCATTGTTTGTAAAATTTCTATAAGAGTTCCTGACAAAGGAGTATTACAGTTCCAACAATAACTCCCTCCTCCGCAACTTATTCCTGCTTCATTTAAGCTTTTACTTCCTGGGATTGGAGGAATTGGAGGGAAAGTAGGTCCTTGGATTGGTCCTCCTCCGGGAATTCCACCTATTCCTGTAAAATAATTCCATGAAACATTTTGTCTCGGAGGAATTTTTACTTCATAAGTATTTAAACTAACTAATTCTGTTTCTATATTTTCTGCTTCATATTTTGGTTCTTGTAAAGCTTCGGTTATTTTTTCTCCGGGATTAACAATTTGGGGATTAATAGTATTTAATAAAAGCCAAGCGCCTAACAATAAAACTAATCCAAAAATAGTAGAAGTTATTGCATCTCGAGCATTTTTTACTGAATTAACATTGCCAGCCGAAGTTCCCCATTGAATACCAGAAATTATTAATCTGATAAAAGCCAATAATCCTCCTATTCCTAATCCCCAATAATAAAGATAGGTTACTAAGGTTACAAAGTTAAGTTCAGCTGGCAAATAACCGCTTGGAGCTGGAGGAAGAGGAACATCCCATTGGTAAGTAGTTGTTGCTGCTAAAACTATGTTAAATAAGGATAAAATCATAGCTATTTATTGTTATTGTAAACATCCCATAAGCAACCAAAATGGCTTGGTTGGTCAATGTACCTATTATTAATTGTTTCGCAATTATCTCCTCCAGGACATGCAGCTTTTGTTCCTCCGCCTAAAAGACAAGAATTTTTTAGCGTTAAACACATTGGGCTTATTCCACTTTCCCAACCCTTTATGCCTTTGGCAACTTGGTTGTCAGTCCAAAAACAGGAAGTAGCTTCTCCTTCGTCAATATTTAAATCTAATCCAAAACATTCTGGCATTCCAAATTCTCCAGTATAACCCTCCCAATAGTCTATACTATGAGCTGTAGTAAAAACTACATCTATAGGATTGCAGGGATTTGGATTTCTGTTTGGAAATATTCTTTTAACAACTTCATCATCAACAGGTATTCCTTTTAAAATCCAGGTAAAAGGAGTTGCTGGGTCGCAGCCTGGCATACAGCCATTTGCTCCCGAAGCTTGTCTTACTATTGAATCATTATTCCACGGGAATTGTCCATTAAAAGCTCCTTCGCCATACATTACTGCCAAAATTAACGAAGGCGGAACTTTAAAAGTATGAGCAGCTGAACTAATAATTGTTCTTAATTCATTACCAACAGCTCCATTCAAAGCTCCAATTTTTAAATTACAACCACTTGAAGTTGGTAAATTAGGCATCAGGCCTCCATTCCCGCAAGTATAATTAGTAGGAATGTTTATTGGTCCTCCTCCGGGAATTCCACCTATTCCTGTAAAATAATTCCATGAAACATTTTGTCTCGGAGGAATTTTTACTTCATAAGTATTTAAACTAACTAATTCTGTTTCTATATTTTCTGCTTCATATTTTGGTTCTTGTAAAGCTTCGGTTATTTTTTCTCCGGGATTAACAATTTGGGGATTAATAGTATTTAATAAAAGCCAAGCGCCTAACAATAAAACTAATCCAAAAATAGTAGAAGTTATTGCATCTCGAGCATTTTTTACTGAATTAACATTGCCAGCCGAAGTTCCCCATTGAATACCAGAAATTATTAATCTGATAAAAGCCAATAATCCTCCTATTCCTAATCCCCAATAATAAAGATAGGTTACTAAGGTTACAAAGTTAAGTTCAGCTGGCAAATAACCGCTTGGAGCTGGAGGAAGAGGAACATCCCATTGGTAAGTAGTTGTTGCTGCTAAAACTATGTTAAATAAGGATAAAATCATAGCTATTTAGTATTTACTTGAAAAGTATAACTTGCTTTTTCCAAAGAAGTTTTACTGTTTCTAACAGTTACTGAAAAAAACCCGCTAGTTTTAGTATTTGGTAATTTTATTTCTAAAATTTCAGAATCATTATCTATTTTTTTATTATCATGATACCAACTAAAATTCAATAAATCTTGAGATGATACAGTGAAATTATAAGGCACTGCTTTAAACCTTAATTGTTCATTTTTGCTTGCCTCAATTACTTTAGCTGCTATTTTTGAAGTTTCATTTTTTATTTCATATACTACTACCTGGGGGCTGGTCAACTTGAAATTTATTGTTTGGTCAGCTATTAATTGTGTGTCATTATAAACCTTAACCCCCATAGAAAAATTTGAAATTTTTATATATCTATCTAAACTATAAGTTATTTTTGAAAGCCCCATACCCTCTTTAAATTTTATTCCATTAGAAAACCACTGATAATAAAAATTTTCTGAATTTTGAGGGGTATATAATAATTGATTTTTAGAAATCGTAGTTTTAAATAAATTAGTCCAAATTTCTATTTCTGAACCAGCCACAATTGGTTGCCTTATTTTTAACCCATAATCTAAAGGAGAATAAGTATTTGTTTTCCAATCGAAAATAACAGCATAATTTGTTGTTTGGCCAGCTGAAATTTCTGGTAGGGTAATAAATATCAATAAGGCGATAATGATAAATTTATTTTTATTCATAATTTTGTGCTTTAATAATTTTTGGAGAAATAACTTCTGGTTTTGAAAGTGCTTGTTGGTTGCTATTTGGAATAAAGGAATTTACTATTGGTTGTTGATCTATATGTTTTGCTACAGTAGTTACTGCTTCTATTTGCTTTGCTTGAGGAACAACTTTGCCTGTTATTTGCAATGTTTTTGATGATATTTTTTTTATTTTCTGGACGGCTTCAGGATTTGACAATATATAACAAATAATGACTGCTATCATATTTATTGGCAAAACGTCAATTCCAGGTATAGATTCTACAATATAATTTCCTAAAGTAGCAGCTAATTTGGTAGCTGTTTTCATATTAGTTTTTTGGCAAGCAAGGAATAGTAAGACATTGAAAACTAGCCCCATTAATAAGCTTGCTGCTAAGCTTATCGCTATTCCAATGCCGGTAAATTCAATAATATCTATTAAATCTAAAAGTCCAGCACAAATAAGTAAGAAAATGAAAGTAATTATGCCCATCCGATTATTTTGTTCTAAATTTTCTTCTGGAACTTGAATTTTATTTATAAGATTCAAATACGAGTTTATTTGTTCTTCGTTGCTAACTTTATTTATTTTAGTTGGTAATTGATTATTAGCCATTTAGTTGTTGTTTCCTTTTTAATAATTGTTCTGGGTTAGTAGTAATTATTTGGTCTTCAATATAAGAGGCAACTACTCTGATAGCTAAATGTTTCTCTCCGGCAAATAATAGTCCTTCTCCAACTGCTAAAGAAGTCAGGATGTTTCTTTCAGTGTCAGATAAGACAAAAGCTTGGGAAAGGGAATCTATTGAAGCTGGGGCTTGCTTCATTAATATTTGAATAGAAGCATTGGTGATAATTGGTTTGCCATAAGGAGAACGCAAGAAATCATCAACATCTTGAGTAATAGTAGTTAGTCCTAAATAATATTTTCTTGCCCTTTTAGCCATTGATAAAAGAAAATTGGCGCTATCTGGGTTTTTCATCATCCACCAAGCTTCATCAACTACCATTATTCTCTTTTTAAATTCTTTTCTAATCGTATTCCAAATATGGTTTAAAATTAAATACATTGCTACTGGTCTTAATTCTTCATCCAGATCTCTAATAGAGAAAATAGTTAAGCGATTAGTTATATCAACTGTAGTTGGTTGATTAATAAAACCACCTAAAGTTCCTTTGGTATATTTATAGATTTTTTGAGCAAGATTTTTGCCACTTTCCATGCTTAAAAGAATAGTTTCCAAATCCTCTAAAATTGGAGGCTCTTTTCCAAAATAAGGAGTATCAGGAGTAATGTCGCGGGCAGCATAAGTTTGTCTAATTGCTTGGTCTAAGATAGTTTCTTCTTCGGGTGTTATCTCTCCAATCATCACTTTGATTAATCCAATTAAATCTAAGATATGCTCTCTAAAAGCTGCTTGAGGAGTTTCGTCTTCTCCTAATTCTCCAATATCAAAAGGATTAAGATGGTCTTGGGAATCAATAGCAATTCTAAAAAAACTCCCCCCCAAAGCTTCAGCCAGTTGTTGATATTCATTTTCTGGATCAATGATGATAATATCAGTGCCGGTCATTAAGGAACGAATAACATCTAGTTTGGCAAAATATGATTTGCCAGCTCCTGATTTTGCAAAAATTACAGCATTGGCATTTTCTAAAGAAAATCTATCGAAAATAACCAAACTATTATTTTGGATATTTATGCCATATAAAATTCCACTATTCTGGTACAAATTAGGAGAAATAAATGGGAAAAATGTCGAAGCTGGTCCTGAATTGAAAGTTTTCTTGACGTCTAACAGATTATCTTTAGCTAAAGGCAAAATTGATTCGAAAGTTTCAAATTGTTGAAAAACCGCAGGCTCTATCAAAATCAATTTTTGTTTTAGAATTCCAGAAATTTGTTTTTCCAATTTTTCTAAGCTTTCTTCGTTATCAGCAGAAATCATCAGATAGCATGATACATAAAACATTTTTTCAACTCCTTGGATTAAAGTATCGCGCAATTCCTCTACAGTTTTGATAGCTTGTTCTAATTCTGGATTCCTGATTAATCCTTTTTCTTGTTCTGATAAATATTGAGCTTCTAATTGAGTCGCTCTTTTTCTTAAAGTTTCTAAAATTTTTTCAGTTTCAACTGGATGAAAAAACATTGAAATATTAACTAATCCCCCAAAATTGATAATTGGAGAAAGCCAGCCGGTATTTAAAAATTTAGGATAATCTAAAATAAAAAAGGTTTTGACAACTTTATTAGAAAATACTAAATAGGAAGATTTAATTTCGAAGCCAATTGGAGTTATCAAATCTTTTAAAGTTGCAGCTGTTTTCTGGTAAACTTCTTCCTCGGTTAATTCTTTTATAACAGTAATCTCTTCTGATCCTGTTTGTTTTTGTTTATTATCTTTTTTAAAAAATGGGAAAACCATATTTTTATTGTGGATTGTAAAGATTGTAAAAAAGTTCGACTAATTCTTCAGTGGTTAAAATTTTAAAATGTAATCCTATTCTTGATAAGCCGTTGATAACAATATTTTCCCTAATATTTAATTGTTCCTGGGCCCTAAAAAAGATTTCGTCAATGTTTTCTTGGGTTTGTGGTTTTCCTTTAAAGGGTAAAGCAGAAGAGATTCCTGATAAAATATTAGTCTCCACAACTGTTGGATGATAAGGAATTGTCAGATAAAACTTTTTTGTTAAAACGTTATTGGTTTTTAAAAAGTTATCTAGAAATGAGATGTAATCTTTAATTTGTTCTTTTAAAAGCGGATTTTGCTCTGTTTGTAAATTTTTATTTATTTTTTCTAGGTAATCATCTATTTTAGTTTCTGATGAGTAAATAGCTATTTGAACATAGAAATCCAAGCTTATTAAAAAACTTCTGAAACTTTCTGAAATAGCATCCTTTTCTTCAGTGGATTTTAAATCAAAATTAATACCTTCGACTTCTAAAACAGACTTAAAACTACCATCTTTTAAGATAATAATCCCATTTCTAATGGTGTCAATTGAAATTATTTTTTGTGATTCTCCTGATTGTGGCATTTATTTTTTATCTAATTGTTTAGCTAGATTTTTTATATCTTCTTTAGTGGGTTTAGTTGGCTCTAGTATTATTTTCGGCTCTTTTTCTATTTTTTTAGTAATTTCGGGATAAAGTTCTTTAGCTGTTGGTTCTTTTTTTCTAAAAACATACAAAGAAGGGTTCCAAATCTGTTTTATTATATTCGCTAAAATTGAAGTAATTGGCCTATTTCCTATTTTACCAAAGGTTACAAATAAAGTTATAATTATTATGATAAGGCTGATAATAATTGCAGTGGTTGTTTTAAATAAGAAAAACATTGAAGCGCAGGCTACCAATACTCCAACTAAAATAAAAAATTGTTTTGCATCAAGAGATCCAACTATTTTGGCTTTTTCTTCTGCTAATCTTGGTACTTCGTAAAGCATATTAATTTTAACTTTTATCTTTGTTTTTTAAAATACTTAAATTGCTTAAGTCAATAACTTCTTTTCCGGAAACAATTGTTTTCGGGATTTCTGGTGGTTTTGGCACTTCTATTTCAGTTGGTTTTTTTTCTGATACTATTTCTTGCTTTACCCCCAGAGTTTTAACTGGTTTTTCAAACCTTACTGCTTGAAATTCAATATTTTGGGGTTTGGGAATTTGTTCTTCAATTTTTATTTGTTGTTCAGTTGGTGATACAAAAACCCGTGCTTGTGTTTGGTAATTTGGTTTTGGAATTTCAGGTTCTTTTTTTAAGGTTGTTGAATTTACTTCCGGAATTATTTCTGGAATTATTTTGGGTTCTAAAGATTTGGTTTCATAAATCTGAGGTTTTGAAATAGGAATTGAAGTTTGATCAACTATTGAATCTCTTTGTTCAATAACTGGCTCAATATATGGTTTTGCTATATTTATTTCTTCAAAGTCAGCTGTTTTATCTAAGTCCAAAATAGTTTCTTCTTTTTTTTCTTCAGGCGGAGTTAGGTCTTTAACAATTGGCCTTGGTTTTAATTTAGAAAGTTGTTTATAGAAAATCCCTTCTTTATTTAAAAGAATATCATAAGGAGCCCAGATTTTTTCTTCTAGGTCTTTCATAAAACTATCAAAATATTTTTTATCAACGATTTCTCCTATGCCATCGACAAATTCTTGGTTAGTTATTAATTTTAAGCAATAAAAAGCAATTAGCTTGGAAAAATAAATTCCCTGATCTTCTGTCAACTTATATTTTTTTGAAATTCGGTCTATTAAATCAGTAATTCCTTCTGAAGAAAGAAAATCAAATAATTCACTACTAATTTCTTCAAATCGTTGATAAATTATGTCTTGGGAAATTGTTTTCATAACTATATTAATTATTCAAAAGGTGTATGAATATTGGGGTTGGTAGATTGGTCCTTAGACTCCTTAGATTCAGTAGACTCCTTAGATTCAGTAGACTCCTTAGATTCAGTAGACTCCTTAGATTCAGT
>ERZ795051.929-NODE-929-length-41282-cov-6.281296_pt1 | contig 41282 bp, 41 predicted proteins | sample MGYA00375135_ERZ795051 | MGnify/ENA primary metagenome ERZ795051 (study PRJEB30180, sample SAMN05720222) | activated sludge metagenome | isolation source: Anaerobic digester | place: Japan | collected 2015-05-26 ... | reverse complement strand
CAAAAATACAAAAATATAATATTAAACTATTCTATGGCATATTAACAATAGTATACATTGGATTAATCATATTAAATATATTTGGAACAATAAAAAACATATTTGTAATAAAAGACATGTTAATAATTGTAGGAATGGTAATAATCACATTTATAATAATAAATACATATAAAATAATTACACAAAAAATACTTATACAAGAAAAACAAATAGATGCACTTAAAGAAGGAGAGGTCCCATATTATAGTTATTATGAAGAAAACAACAAAATTATTCCAAAAAAAACAAACATCCTTACAACAATTAAACAAATGACAAAAGGAGAATATCAAAAAAACCTAAAAATAGATTCAAACAAAGCAAAAGGACTATCAGAACAGGACATTACCCTTTTAAAACAATGGTACAAAAATAATTTAATAGAAGACAAAATAAAAATAAAAAAAACAATTGCATTCACACCATCCGTAATGATTGCATATGTGTTGTTAAATATATTTGGAGACTTTATATGGATAATATTATTTTAAATCAAAAAGGGCAAGTTGCAATAGAATATATAGTGTTTATTGCAATATTTTTATTATTCTTTCAAACTGCAATAAAACCATCAATAGATTTTGCAGAAAACATATTGAATGACACTTACGCCATTGTAGAAACACATAACAACATAGAGTATCTTTCACAGACAATTGAAGGATTTTCAAACAGTTTAAGTTATGGAACAAGAACAATGTTTTTTTATTTGCCAAACAATTCAAAAATAATAGATTGCAACAACAATGGGGTAATCCATTTTATAAACTACCAAATACAAATATCTGACACTCAACCAAACCCAACAACACCAGATTGTAACACAACAACAGATATTTGCACGTATAGTAAACAAATATTTATTGGTGAAAAAAACATATATTGTCAGCCATTAGGCCCAGGATATTCTGGACCAATAATTTTAAACAAATCACAAACAGGAGATATAAGTGTATCAATTGAATAACAAAGGACAAACTAGTATTGAATTTGTAATAATTATTGCAATAATTTTATTAATTACAATATTATTCATGTCAACATTATATTCAACAAACGACATAAATACATGTATATACACAATAAAAGAAACAACATTACAACTAATTACACTATATGACTCTCCAATCATTCTAAAAAACATAAACTATTCAACAATTGACAAAAACATAGATATCCAAATAAACTTACAGCAAATAAACACAAATGAAGAACCATTAAGTTATAATAATTATACAGAAGCAATCCAACAATTAAAAGGCACTACAAAATTTAATAATATTAATATTACATTAAATTATTTACACTAAAAAAAATGGAGAAAACATGATAGATAAAGACTTATTATTTATAGAAATATTATTTCTAATAAACGTATTCATAATATTATTTGTAAAAAAAAATTTATATATGAAAATTCTATTTGTTATACTTCTGTTTTTATTTATACTTTTAAGAAAAGAAAACTATGTATATAACAAAAATAAATATTTATATATTACATATGGTTTAATTATAATTTTAATACTATTTATTTTAACTGAATACATTAAAAATATATATTATATTGTATTTGTAATATGTTCAATTATTATATACTATTACCTTTCAAAAATACTATTTAACACAACATATGGAGAAGTAATTACAAACACAAAAGGGCAAGTACAAATAAAAATATTAGATTCATTTTATAAACTTAACAAAATATACACCCTACCTACAACAAAAACATTAAAAGAAAAACAATTAGTGTTAATAGAATTATCAAAATCACCAATTAACAAAAAGCCAATAAAAATAATAAAAGTTATAAAAAATGAAAGAAAAGCAATTTAAGGTAATTTTAATTTCCTTAATTATTGCTTGCTTTTTGGTGTTAATTGGGGCAACATATTTTTTTCAACCACCATTTGTTTCTATTTCTGAACTAAATAAAAACCAAGAAAAATATTTAGGAAAAACAATAACTATTTCTGGAACAATAAAAGAAATAGAAACAAAACAAAAAATTGTATTTATAACACTATGCCAAAACACCTATTGCTTACCATCAGTACTATTTACACCAAACAATGCACAAATAGAGACATTACAAAAACACCATATAACTAAACAAAAAATAAAATTTATTGGACAATATACACTATATGAAGAAACACCAGAACTAATTATTTACAAAATAGAAGAACCATGATTATCTGGGAAATAATAATTGGTTGCATAATTGGATTCATTTTAGGAATTATCCCAAACATACATATAAACACAATTGGATATTTTTTCATAATAATTGGATTTTTTGCACTATTCCCCCAAAAATACTACTTATTTATAACCATTGCAATTTCACAACAAATAACTAGCTTTATCCCGGTATCATTATTTGGTATACCTAACGATACAACAATTATGACATCATTTCCTGCATACAAATACTTTAGAGAAGGAAAAGCAAAACAAGCAATATTTTTATGCATGATAGGCTCTTTTTTTGGTGGCATACTTGGGATAATATTATTACCGTTATTATATTTACTTTATAAAACATTATTTAATTTTTACATATTTATTGCAGGAGCAATTATCTTTATATTAATACTATTTATATTCTCTGAAAAAAAAACTACTGACAAACTATGTGTATTTGCAATAATTATATGTTCTGGAACATTGGGAATATTAACACTAAAATACAACTTTTTTGTAAAAGAACCTATATTTGTATGTATTGCAGGATTATTTGGATTTCCTACACTAATACAAAGCATATTTGAAAAACAAACAACCAAAATAAAACAACAAACAGAAATAGAAGATGTACCTAAAAAAGACATTGTAAACTGTATCTATGGAGCATTTGCTTCATTATTTATGATACTAATCCCATCATTTAGCTCAACACAAGCATCAGTAATTGTTTCTAAAATAAAACAAAAATTAAAATCATCAGAATACCTTATATTATACGCAAGTGTAGCAGTTTGCTCACTCATCTTCTCTATATTCCTTGCATGCAATTTTGGGAAATCAAGAATAGGATATATATCTATATTATTACTACAAAAACAAATACCTCAAAAAATAAATTATATCGAATTTGGGGCAGGAATTATTTTTACAGTATGTATCGCAATATTACTTGTACTTTTATTCTTAAATAACATCATAACCTTCATAAATAAAACAGATCTAAAAAAAATAAATATTATAATAATAATAACATCAACTATCTTGTTGTTAATAATAACTAACTTTCATTTGCCAACAATATTTGTATTCCTATTAAGTATTGGCATTGGCTTTTTACCAATAATTTTTAAAAAAAGCAGAATTGTTTTAACAGCATATCTTATGATACCAACATTATTGTTTTATATATAAACAAAAAAATTAAATATCATCTTTCTTTGCATTCCTGTATCTTTCAATAATTTGCGGTGCAAAAAAATTATCATACCAATCTTGCCATTCATTGTAAAGAGAATTATAGTCCTTGCTACCTTTTTCAGAAATCAACTCTTCTTTCAATAATAACAATTTATTATGTGCAATTGAAGTATACTCTGACTCTAGCAACTCAAAAACATTCATTTCTTTTGCAACATTTACTTGATGTTCTTTTTCTTTGGAATATAATTTAATAATATCCCATACTTCTTCAATAGACATTCCAGTTAACTTACAAATCTTTGGAAACAATTCAGAATCTTTTAAGGCATCCTCGTTTAAAATTAAAGAATCTTTAGATGCATCATATTCCATTATGTTTAACAAACCACCTTCTGCATCTGGATCAATATTCCAATGTTTTTTAACTTCTGTAATCTGAACAATTCTCCTATAACTTTTTAAAGAACCTTTAAACCTAATTGGCTTTGCAACAACAACAATATCTGTTGCTTTAAAAGAAGTTGTAGGAACTTCCAAATCATTCACAACTCTATCCCACACAGCATATGCAGAATCTGCATGCACTGTCCCCAAAACAACATTACCTGCAGCACCAACTCTCATTGCTTCATAAAGAACCTTTGCTTCTACACTTCTAACTTCCCCAACAACCAATGCAGAATCTCCTAATCTCAATGCAGTTCTTAAAGCATCTTCTGGCTTAACTTCTGTAGTTGCCTCATCACCAACACCACCAATTGATGATTTTGTTTTTAGTCTTTGAATATTATATCCTATATTTTTCATATACATTACAGGTAATTCCAATGTATCCTCTTGAACAATAATCCTTTTATTTTGTAAAATTTCTTGCATTAATGCTGCAACCAATGAAGTTTTGCCAGAACCTCTTGACCCTGCAATAATCATAGTTGTGCTATTATCTATAAAAAAACTTAAAAGGCCTGCAGCTAATGGAGAAAGCATTTTCACATTAATAAATTGAGGCAAAGTCCATGGAGTTTCTTTATGTAACCTAAATGCAAAAGCAATACCGTCTGTTGCTAATGGCCTTCCAATAACTGCAATTCTCGTTTGTAAATCTTCCAAATCATAATCTAAGACAGGATGTGCATCATCAAATGGCCGCCCAGACATTGCTCTAACTTTCCCAACAAAAGATTCTGCATCTCTTTCAGGATACATAATGTTTGTTTGACATTGACCAAATTTAGAATGGACCAAATAAATTGGCTTTGAACCTAATGGAGAATCCAAATAAACATCGGTTACATTTTTATCAGAAAGCAATAATTCCAAAATACCATACCCTATAGTATATCTTGTAACAATCTCTGCAAGAGAAAGAATATCATCAGGAGATAAACTCACATTATATCTTCTTGCGATATCTATAATGGTGCTTTGATAAATCCTTTCAAAATATCTTTTTGTAGTAGAACCAACAGTCAAAGAAACCCTACCTGGTTGATAACCAGCCACGGTTTCTTTTGTTTTTGTAAGAATAAAATATTGATCAGGAGAAAGTGTATATTCCGGAGGATTAATTATATATTGATATTCAATCTTATCAGGATGCTTAAAAATTTGAACATTTGAATTAAGAACTTGATATTCATCAACTAACTGTAACTTTTCCATATCTTTAAATTGCAATACTGAACCAATAAATGCAGGCTTAATTTCAACCTCAAACATTGTTTTATAAATATCAGAAAGATCAGAAACATCTTTTATTTTCATAAGAAGTGGTTTAAGCGTTTTAATAAACTCTGTCTTATCATATTCAGACTTAAGTGCTAACAAATGTTTTTCATTTGCTTTAAAACATTTTTCGCATGGTTGGCCAATTACTTGTTGTGCCCTTTGTTTTGTATTTTCTAATTCTTTCAACAAACTAATATATGAAGCAATAGGGTCATATGACAAAAGATCTCTTGCAAACTTAAGAATATTATTATGTCTTTCAGGATAACACTCATCACAATCCATATCTGTAATTCCCAAATAAGAACTAACCCAAACAGCCCTTGTATCAAAACTAAGAAGAAGATTCACCATTTCTTTTAAATATTTTGTTTGCTCTTCAGTATATATTCTTTCATAAACTTCTGAAAGAATAACCTGATCTGCATCAACTGTTTCTAAAACATGCATCACATGATATCTACATCTTGGATCATCAGAAATAGATGTACCATACACACAATTACGGCAATCAAAAACTAATTTTCTTTTTGAACCTTCTGTTAAAACGGTATAATCTCCAACAGTATAATTTCCAATTTTCATAATATCTCAAATTATTTACTACACTTCTCTTTATTTATAAGATCTTTCCATTCTTTATCAATATGCTCTTGAAGTTCCTTAAGAACATACTTATTTTCTTGTTTAAATAAATGACTATATTTTGTTTGATATTTAAAAAACTCATCAATAGGTACTTTTTTAGAAGGTTTATAATTTATAGTATATTTCCCATTTTCATATTCATACAATGGCCAAAAATTAGTTTCTGTTGCTAGCTGTGCTACCTTAATTGATAAATTAGATGGACATTTCATATTAGTAGGGCATGGAGAAAAAACATTAATTATTTTTGGTCCTTTAATTGAAAATGCTTTCTCCATTTTTGTATGAAGATCAATTAAATCACCAACACTTGCTTGTGCAACATATGCAGGATTATGTGCAATACATATTTCTGTAAAATTCTTTCTATATTCTTGTTTTCCAAAAGACATTTTTCCTGATGGTGTAGTGGTTGTAGATGTCCCTCTTTCTGTTGCAGAACTCCTTTGATTACCTGTATTCATATATCCTTCATTCTGATAACAAACATAAACAAAATCATGTCCTCTTTCAATTGCACCAGAAAGTGATTGTAAACCAATATCATATGACCCGCCATCCCCTGCAAACACCATAAACTTAACATTATCTTTAATCTTTCCCTTTTTCTTCAAAGAAAAATATGCTCTCTCAACACCAGAAATTGTTGCTGCAGAGTTTGCAAAAACAGAATGAATCCATGGAACATTCCAAGAAGTAAACGGAAAAGAAGTAGTTGTTACTTCTGAACAAGATGTTGCATTTGAGACAACCACTGGGTCATTTGTTGCAGATAAACATGTTCTTGCAATAATTGGGATTGGGCACCCAGAACAAGTACCATGACCTGGAACTAATCGCTTTTTTAAAAAAATTTTTTCTGCAAGTTCTTTATCAATCATACATTTATCAATTTTACATTTATAACTATTATTTTAAACCAATATATCTTTCTTTAGGAATTTTCTTCTTTATAAAACTACTTATTAAATCTTCAATATCTTTTTCATACAAATCTCTTCCACCTAAACCAAAAACATATGAATAAATTTGTGGAGAAAATTTAGAACCATAAAAAGAAACAACCAAATCTTTATAAATTGGTGAAAAAGAACCAGGGCCTTCAGCCCTTTCCAAAACAATAATTTGCTTTGCATTTTTTAATATTTTAAAATACTCTTCATAAAAAAATGGCCTTAAAAGAATAGGTCTCAAAAGGCCTACTTTTTTTCCTTGTTCTCTAAATTTATCAATCACTTGCTTTGAAGTGCTTGCACTTGAACTTAAAACTATTAAAACAATATCAGCATCACTTGCAAAATAATCTTCAAAAATCTTTATATCTTTTTTAAAAATTTTCTTAAATTCTTTTGAAATAAAATTAAAATTGCTTTTCACATCATTAAATGCATTAAACATCTCAGACCTTACCTCAAAATAAGAATGGGGAGGAACAAGTGGGCCAACAGTTATTGGATTCTTGGTGTCCAACAAATAATGTTTAGGCGTATACTCCCCAATAAATTTTTTTACTAAATTATCCTCAAAAACAACTACAGGTTCAACACAATGACTTGTAATAAATCCATCTATACAAACCATACTTGGAAGATTCACAGATTCAGACAGTCTTAAAGCAAACAACATCATTTCATAAGCCTCTTGTGAACTTTCACAATAAAATTGAAGCCAACCTTGATCTAAGGCAGACATAGAATCAGAATGATCACAATGAATATTTATTGGAGAAGAAATTGCTCTGTTTGCTACAGCCATAACAATAGGCAATCTTAAACCAGAAGCAACACTTAACATTTCATACATATACAATAATCCTTGAGACGCAGTTGCTGTCATTGCTCTTACACCTGATGCAGATGCACCAATAACTGCAGACAATGAAGAATGCTCAGATTCTGTTAAAATTAGTTCTGTATCAACCAAACCATCTGAAACATGTTTTGCAAAAGTTTCTGCAATTGGGGTTTGTGGTGTGATTGGATACAATGCAACAACATCGGGATTAATTTGCCTCATTGCATAAGCAATAGCTTCTGCACCACTCAATGCTCTTTTGTTTGCCATATTTATTTCTTTTTTAATTTATTTATTTTATTAAACTTTTTGCTTTTGCTTAATTTTGGGTTAATAGCTTTCTTACTTGTTTGTGGTAAAAAAGAAATATCAAAATCATTTTCTTTTTGCATAGTTATCGCTTTTGTAGGACAAACTTCTGCACAAATACCACAACCTTTACAAAAATCTAAATCTGTTTCTCCGCGTTGTATACTTTTATTTTTCTTAATTGCAAGTATACAATTTTCTGGACAAAAAATATAACATTTCATACACTGAATACATTTTTTCTTATCCCAAACTGGCCTTTCTGTTCTCCAAGAACCTGTTTTGTTTTCTATAGAAGTACCTCCTTGTAAAGCACCCCCTAATAGATTATTACTTTTTTTGTTCATAAAAAATCATATTTAAAAATAATGGTTCCCTCTTCTTAAACATTTAAGATTAGATTCAATTAAATTAATTTTACCTTTCTTTTTTAACTCTAAAGAAATTGCTTTTTCTATACTTTCATAATCAACAACATCAAACAAACTAATAAGAGTGCCTATTAAAACAACATTAGGAGAATCTATATTTTCTTGAGTAATAATTCGATTTGCATCAACTAAATAAATGGGATTTTTTGTTTTAATTTTTTTTTCAAAAAACTCTTTTGATTTATTTGAATTAATTATATATGAACAATTATAATTTCCTAAATCCGGTATAGAAAAAAACAAACGATCATCTAAAACAATAACAACATCAGGATTAACAATTGGCTCATGGGTTCTTATTCTTATATCTGAAATTCTTAAAAAAGAACGCACAGGTGCTCCTCTTCTTTCAGCACCAAACTCTGGAAAGGCCTGAATTTCTTTGCCCTCTAATAAAGCACCCTCTGCAACCATTTGTGCAAATGTCTTAGCCCCTTGTCCAGCTCTTCCAAAAATTATTACTTCAAAGATTTGTTTCATAGTATAATAATAGTAGATATTAGAATTTTTATATTTAACGATTTATAATAAAATAGAGACCAAATTGTAAAAAGTGAATAAAAAATGAAAAACTTAGAAAAAATGTTTTATCCAAAATCAATTGCATTAATAGGAGCTTCAGACAAAGAAGGGTCTGTTGGAAAAACAATTTCTGAAAATCTTTTAGATTACAAAGATGGAGAAATATACTTTGTAAACCCAAGAATAACCAAATTATTTAACAAACCAGTCTATAAATCAGTTCTTGAAATAAAAAAACCAATAGATTTAGGAATAATTGCAGTCCCTGCAGAAACAGCAATAGAAATTACAAAACAATTAGGGGAAATAGGATGTAAAAACATATTAATAATTAGTGCTGGATTCAATGAAATTGGAAAAATAGAACTTACAAACAAACTTTTAGAATTACAAAAAAAATATAATTTGAACATAATTGGTCCAAACTGCTTAGGTTTTCTTAATCTACAAAATAAACTAGATGCAACATTTAATTCTAGAAAAAAACTAAACTTACCTAAACAAGGAAATATATCATTTATTTCACAATCAGGAGCACTAGGGATAGCAATATTAGATCTTGCAAATTATGATAATTTAAAAATAAATAAATTCATTTCATATGGGAATGCAATTGACACAAATGAATGTGATCTTATAGAATATTTATACACAGACAAAGATACAGATGTAATAATGTGCTATATTGAAGGAACCTCTAATGGAAAAAGATTTTACCAAACTATAAAAGAAGTAAGCAAAACTAAAAAAATAATTGTTCTCAAAGGAGGATTAGGTAAAAAAGGTGGGGGCGCAGTAAAAAGCCATACAGCTGCAATGATTGGGTCTAGTGAAACATTTAAAGTTGCAGTAGAACAGGCAGGAGGATATTTTGTGGAATCAATAGAAGAAATGTTTAACCTTGCAAAAACATTTTCTATATACAAAAATATTAATTTAAAAAATATACAAATCATAACAAATGGTGGTGGCTTTGGAGTACTTGTTACAGACCAAATTGAACAAAGTGGAATGCCATTAGCAAAAATAAAAAAACAAACTTATGAAAAAATTAAAAAAAATGTCCCAGAATATGCTGTAATAAAAAACCCAATTGACCTAACAGGAGACGCAACAACACAAAGATTTATAACAACAATAAATTATTGCTTAGAAGATACTAATGTTTCTGGAATAATAATTCTTTTCCTTTTTCAATTGCCAGGGATAACACAAGACATTATTCCTGAAATAATAAACATAAAAAAACAAGCAAAAAAACCAATATTTATAATGACAATTGGAGGAAACATTACACGAGAATGGATAAATAAACTTAAAGATCAAGACATTGTGTGCTTCAAAGACCCTTCTGATTTTGGAAAAACTATAAAAAAAATATATAAAAAATAGTTTTTCAAAAAAACAATTTAATCAAAAATAGATAGATTATACAAAACAAAATTTAACATAAAACATAAAAATAACAATAAACTTATATATAAAACGCAACATAATATTATTACAAAGGGCTCTTAGTTCAGCGGTAGAATGCATCCTCAGCAAGGATGAGGTCGCGAGTTCGAATCTCGCAGAGTCCATTATTAAAAAAACAATATTTAAAAACCATTTGAATAAATATATAATAAATTAATAAATGGTTAATAAATGGATAATATAGTATAATATACAAAAACATAAAAAAGATGATAAAAATGAATATACCAATGTATAGAGAATTCCAAAAAAAAGAATTTGGAAATAAAAATGAAACAATGTCTATGTCACAAGTATTTTCTAAAATAAGAACTTATGAAAAATTAGTAAATACAGACATTACAACATACACAAAAGAAAAATTAAACAACCTAAAAAAACAAATAATAGATCTAAGAAAAGAACTAAAAGACTATCTTGCAAAAAATGAAATACCAGACAACATGCTTGAAAGATTTGAAGATGCAGACTTTATTGCAGATGATAAAATATTAGAAATAGATAAAAAAGTATTTAAATAAAATTAAAAAAAATTAATCATTATTCTTTTTTATCTTCTTCTTTGAAACAACATTCTTTTTCTTTATAACACTTTTAGATTTATTTTCTGTTAACTTATTTAACTCCTTTAAAAGATTATCTAAATCTATACCATAATTTAAACAAACCATCTCTAATGTTAAATTACCAAATTCCAATCTAGCCATTGGACAAGACACACATGGTACATAATATTTAGACAAAATTTCTTCTCCTCCTTTTAGTTTATAAACCTCTTCAATTGTTGTTTTTTTTGTAATCATATAATCACCTTTTATCTAATTTTATTTATTTAATTTTAACTATTTTATTTTTAAAACATACTCTGGGAAAGATGGCAAATAAACATTAATAATTTTTCCAGAGTTAGTTTTGGCTTTCACACTTGAATGCACTGCATCAAAACCAATAATTTTTTTAATATTATATTTCTTTAACATTCTTTTATAAACAAAATCAGAACTAGGAACTAACTCAAAGCCTAATTCTTCTGCCAATTTTGGGTGTTCTGCAAAAATCCATGTTACTGTAGAAATATAATCTACATTGTTTTCTTTTGCGACTTTTAATATTTTATAATATATATTTTTTAATTGTGGAATGGTTGCTCGTTCTTTATTATGTAATAAAGTTATATCTAATGTGTTTTTATCTGTAATATAATAATATACAATATATCCAGAATTAGACAATGTTTTATAATTTATAGAGCCAGCCTTTCTTTGTTTAGAAATATATGAAAGACCATATTTTTTAAACTGATCTGAAGAATTCAAATCATTTTGTTTATTTTTTTTAAAAGAATCATGGGTAACCTTTAACTCTTTTTCAATAACTGCTTGTTTTCGCATTAACGGTTTTTGTATTTTGGGGGTCATAATCTTTTAGATCACCTCTTATTTTTATAAACTATCAACTATTATTTAATTTCAAAACATATTCTGGCAGATCTGAAAAAAAAACAATAATTACTTTCCCAGATTTAGTTAAAACTTTTGCAGAAAAATTATCTATATTAAAACTAATTATTTTTTTAACATCATATTTTTTTAACTGACGATTAAAATTAGCATCAGAACCAGGAACTAATTTAAAACCCAATTTTTCTGCTAATTTTGGGTGCTCTGCAAAAATCCAAGTGTTTGTATAGATGTATTTTACATTATTTTTTTTTGCAACATCAAATAATTTATTAAACACTAATTTTAAAGCACGTACACTTCCGCCTTTCTTTTTATATAAACGTGCAATATTTAATTCACCAGATTTTGGAGAAAAATAATATTTTAAAACATACTCAGAATTACTAATTTTTCCTTTAAAAAAATCATAAGGAACTTTTTTTGATTTATGAAAAACAGCAAAAGGCGTCTCTTTCTCTACAACAATTTTAGATTCTGACAATCGCTTTTTTGAACTATCAACTATGGATATTCTGTTTTTTTTAAATTTTTCTTGTGTAAAACCATTAAACTTATGTTTATATGCCATAAATATCCATACTTATAAAAAAATAAAATCTTTTGCTTTTTCTAAATCATCATTATAAAGAATTTCAAACAATCTTTTATAATCAAAATCTTTAGAAACATTTGTTTGAGAAATTTGTTCAAAAAAAACATCTCTAGAAATATCTTCTAAACTTCTTTTTTGTTTTTGAAGTTCCTGAATAGTATTGATGCTTTCTTTTAAACCTTTTTCATTTAACTTTACAGAAAAAGAAATATAAAAATCAGGATAATCTTTTTCTATATCTTTAAGGTTTAAATCTTTTAAAAAATAACCTTTTTCCAAATCCCCTTTTAACCTTATCCTTATTAATGGTTTTTTAAATAACTTTTTTTGTTTAATAATATCTAATTCACTTTTTATTTTACCCAAAACCTGATTAATAGAAGAATTTTCAAAATGCAAATCTAAATAAAAAATTGGTCTTGTACCATTAATCTCTTTAAACAAAAATTCGTTAGTTTTGGTATTTAAAACAAAAAAACCTTTTGGATTATCTGCTTCTATTTTTTTGTTTTGAGTAGTGGTTGTAGACCCTGGCATAATAAAATATTCATTGTCATTCAACATAGTTTTATACGACCAATGAAGATGGCCATTAACAATCACATTAAAACCTTTTGGAAGATTACTTAAAGAAGGAATTTCATCATTGCTTTCAAATGGAAGAAACTCTCTAAAAGACTGATGCATCAACAAAATATTATATGCACCTCTTTCTGGGATAGGTGACCATTTATTCAAAATGTCTAAAAAATATTTATCTGGGAAAGATCCAATGCCAAAAATATTTATTTTCTCATCTTCATTAAAAACACTAATTGATTCCAAATTTAAACGTTTAAGAAAGCCCATAGCTTCCAGTAATTGAACTGCACTTTTAAAATCTTTTCCTCTATATTCATGATTTCCCTCTATACAAACTATTGGATATTTCAATTTCTTCCCATTATTAGTAATACCTATCTTATTATCTAAATCCAAATTTGAAAAAAAATTAATTACTTCAAAAAAAATTTCTTGAGAAGGAACAGTTTCATTAAAAATATCTCCAGACACTAAAATCAAATCTGGATTCTCTTCTTTAATTTGTGAAAATGCTTGTAAGAGATGAGCAAAAGAATCCATTTCTAGTTCAGTACCCCAATCAACACCCAAATGCCAATCACTAATAATAATTATTTTCATAAAAAGGTTCATTTTTAAAATATTCTTATATAAATATTTAAAGGAGAAAAAAAATATAAACAGATGCCAAGGTGGCAGAACGGCTATGCCTCCGCCTGCAGAGCGGAAGAACAGGGTTCAACTCCCTGCCTTGGCTTTATTTCTTTTTTTAATAAATACTAAAACAAAAAAGTAATAATTTTAAAAAAACAAACAAAAACAAAATAAGAAAACATATTTAAACATTTTCTTTCACATATATATTAACTTTTATTAAAAAAACATAAAAGGAGGTATTTCAATGAAAAAACAAAAAATAGGAAGCTGGGCATTTATTATAGGCATAATTATAGCTATAATTATGGGTGCAATTATGCAAGGAGCATTAACCCCACTTTGGACAACAATAATGATCTTATTAGGGCTAATAGTTGGATTTTTAAATATAACAGGCACAGAAGCTAAAGGATTTTTACTCACAGGACTTTGCCTTATAATAATCACAGCATTAGGTGGTTCAGTGTTAAGTGGCATATCAATAATAGGCCCATATTTACAAGGAATTCTTAGTGCAATGATGATATTTATAATTCCAGCAGAAATAATTGTTGCATTAAAAGAGATATACAACATAGCACAAGATTAAAATCTAATTTTAGTACAATATTGGTTTTTAATTTTTTTCTTTTTTTTTATTTTATGTTTGTTTTTTATATAACTATATTTATTAACTATAAATTATAACTTAATAAATATACAATACATAATAAATGTAATAAAAAACATCACAACAACATATATCAGAACTACAAATAAAAATAGATTAAAAAAATATAAAGAATATCTAAAACAAACAACAAAATCAGCTATATTCTTCTAAAACAATTTTTTCAAAAGTTACAGGATTATTTTCTTTAATAAATTCTAATGCTTGATTTAGTTTATCTTGAGAATTAGAATGAACCTCATAAAGCAATGTACCTTTTTTTACATTATCACCAACTTCTTTAAACAAAAGAACACCTGCTTGTTTATCTAATGGAGCACCAGCGATTTGTGCAATTGTTGTAAAATAGCCAACATGTAACTTATCAATTTTACCATTTTCTTCAGAAAGAACCTGTGTTTTATATTGGGCTTCTTTTATTTGCTCAGAGGAAAAAATATTACCACCCTGTATCTTTATAATCTCTTTAAACTTAGATAGGGCTTGACCAGACAAAATTGTTTCTTTTGCAACTTTATAACCAGTACCTTCCTGTGCACCACCAACTAATTCTAATAAAGCACCTGCAATCTCACAACTTTTGTTTCCTAAATTATCAAAATGTTTTCCTTCTAATAATCTTAAAACCTCTCTTGCTTCTAAAGACGGGCCAAATGCCCTTCCACATGGTTCTTCACCATCAGTTAAAAGAGCTTTTGTTTTAATTCCTAAAGATCTTCCAATCAATATAAATTTCTTTGCCAATCTTTGTCCTTGTTCTTTATCTTTCACTTTAACATTTGAACCAATAGGAATATCAATAACTAAATGGGTAACCCCTGTCGCTTTTTTCTTTGAAAGAATAGAAGCAATCATTAAACCTTCAGGGTTTATATGTAATGAATGTTCTATTCTAATAAAAGTATTATCTACTGGAGAAATATCAACTTCTCCTTCCCAAGTAATAACCCCTTTTACTTGATCAATCATATGCTTTATTTCATCAACTTTAAAAGAAACAGGGGCTAACACTTCCATAGCATCTGCAGTTCCTGCTGCAGAACTTATAGAACGAGAAGATGTTTTTGGAATATTATAACCAAGAGATGCAATTATTGGAACTATAACCATTGAAACTCTACCATTTATTCCACCTATAGAATGTTTATCTAAAATTTCTTTCTTCCCAAAACTTAATCTGTCTCCTATATCAATCATCGCATTACACAAAAAACCAGTTTCTTCTATATTTAATCCATTAATATATAGTGCAGTAACAAATGCAGACAATTCTGTTTCTAAAATTTTATTATGTTTTACATCATCTATAATGGTATAAATTTCATCTTTCAAAAGAACATTGTTATTTATTTTTTTCAAAATATATTCAAGAGACTTAGGGAAAGGCAACAAACTCACTTTAAGTTCTTCTTCTGGCTTTAATCCCAAACTATTGGCAAGATCTTCAAATATACCAATATGATTAACATCTACATATTGGTCAGAAATATCTAAAATACATGTTGTCTTTAATCTATGGTCTTTAACTTCCAATCTACTTAATGGACATGCACCCAATAATTCTGCATTTTTTGAATTTAAAAGAGCAACAGGATAATTTGCTAAAATATTTATAATCTTTACTTTTAAACTAATTACACTTTCCATAAAATAAATTCCCCACTTATTTTTTTAAACTCTCAACCATTTGTTTTAAAATCTCTAAAGGCATAACCCCTACTTGTTGTTTAACAAGCTTTCCATCTTTAAAAAACAAGACAGTTGGTATTGACATAACATTGTATCTTTGAGAAATATCTCTATTTTGATCAACGTTTACTTTCAAACATACAACATCTTCATTGTCTTTTGCAAAAGTATCATATATTTTAGAAAACATTCTACATGGGCCACACCATTCTGCCCACATATCAACAATTACAATTCCTTTTTTATTAATTTCTTTATCAAACTCTTTTGCATCCGTTATTTCTTTTATATATTTACTACTCATCTTATCACCACACCAAATTTTTAACTATTACAAACTATAATAAAAAAATAATTAATATTAAAATAATTACACCAATAATAATTAAAAGCAAATCTTTCCCAGAATTCAAACCAATATTCTGTGCCCATTCATTTAATTTTGAACTAGTTCTATTTAAAAATGAAGCATTTGTATCAACAGAGGTAATCAAAACATTATCTGAATTATTATCAACACCAACAATAATTGGCTCTTGAGAAACATTCTCATCAGGAGAACTATTTTCAGAATTTAATGTATCTGGTTTTTTAACAACAACCAAAACATCTTTCAAATTATAGGTGTAATATTTATTAAATGCAACACAGGATACAAAATAAATGTCTGGAATAACATTAATGTCTTTATTTAAGGAAAAATTAATATCAAATGACTTATTCCCTTTATATAAAATATTTACAATAATTTCTTTTGGGGCAATACAATTTATATCATAAATATAAGGATCATCAACATATTCTGTTAAAGAAATTATATCATAATCATTATTATTCAAAAGATAAACTATATTTCTAGAATAATTATACCCTTTCAATATTTTTTTTGCAGAATCTATTTCTGTTAGTGGAAATAAATTATTTGAATCTTTAGAAGTAATTGTTATATATTTATTAGCAGTTTCTAAAACATTTCCATAACTATCATAAAGCTTAGCATAAATCTTTAAATTAACAGTATTATCTTTAAAATTTTTAGAAACCAAATTAAGTGCAATATCTGTATCCACTGTTGAAGTAAACAAACCATAATCTTTTGATAATTCAATTGACAAAGAACCATTTAATGGATTATCTGGATAAACATCTACAAAATATTTCACTAATGTATTACTATATTGATTTGGTGGAAGATAATCTGAAGAAATATTCAAATATATTTGCTTAAACATATTTGGATACATATAAAAAACATTATCCCCATAATCAGGAGAGGTTTTCAAAGAAATTGACAATGAAGAATATGCAAAAATATTTTGCATTAACGGGAACATAAAAAATAATAAAATTAACAACAACACATATTTTTTTTGCATAACATTCATATTTATTAATTGCTTATCTATAAATATCTATAAACTTAATCTTTTAAAATAGTATTTATTGCACTCAAAACCTCTTTCAAAAGAACTCTTGCCACATCTTCTGAAATTTGATCTTTTATAAGAATTTTTAAAGAATTAAATATTGTGATCTTCCCATTTGAAGAATTAACATCTATAAAAAAAGGAGACCCATCTTTATCTAAATAATACCCTTTTTTTTGTAATTCCTTTGACAACATAGAAACATCTATTTTTTTTGAAAACCTTGGATAAAATTCAAAACCAGGTGTAGATTTACAAGTGTCCATTATAAACATATCTTCAGATAACATAAATATCATACCTTTCTATAATATCTAGTAAATTATATAATTAACCAATATTTAATTATATCATTAATTATATCTTTTGCCCTACACCCCGTCAATTACAATAACCTTCTCATTATTTGACTTATTTATTAAAAATATATTCCAAAGAGGCCAATAAATTTCTTCAAAAGAAACAAATTCTATATCTCCCCACAACTTTATTAAAAGCTCTTTTATTTTATTAATATCAAAAACAATTTGTTCAACATCTGCCACATTCTCCTTTTTTAAGGGCAAACCATCTAAGGTCATTAACAATTTATGTTGAGCATCAAAAGGGATATCAAAAACATCTTCATTAACTTTAAAATAATTCACTTTGTTTTTTTGAGAAACTACTAAAATATTTTTACTTTTAAATAAATCAATAGATGCTATAATGTCAGACTCTGAAAGATTCAATTTCTTTTCTAAAACAGAAATTGGTTGTGGACTTTTCAGAAGATAAAGAATATCTAAATCCTTATCAGAAAACTCAGAAATTAAAGGGAAACCTTTTGACTCTTTAAAATGAATGCCTAAAAAATGTATAAATTCACCCGTGACTGAATCTATATAACAAGTCATTCTTTTAAATTGGTCATTATCAAGATAAAGATTATAACTTATTTTATAAATTAGTCTATACTTTAAAACAATATCTTTAATTTTCTCTTTAGATTGAAAAAAAAGACCTTTTGAAATACTTGCTTTTGCAATATTTTGTATTTCATAATTATTTATTCTTAATGGCAAACAATATTTTATATTCTCTTTTAGAAGAACATGTTGAACTATTTCTTCTTTATTATCTAAAGGTTCTTCAAAAGTTTCTTCTGCATCCACATTCTGAGAATCAATATTTTTCACAGAATTCTGTGTTTTAAAAGAAAGAACATTTTTTATTAAAACAACATCATTTGCTAAAAGTTTTTCTAAAACATCTTCAAACAAAACATTTGTTTTATATTTTGAATTTACAACATCCAAAATATCTTGAGCAACACTTAGTTTTAATGATCCATTTTTTTCTAATTTTTCATAAATTAATTTATAAGCTATATTCAAAACTTGGGAATTACTTAATTTCTTTATATCTCTAATTGTTTCCATATCCCTTCCTTCATGTTGGCTAGCTCTTGGTGCAACTCTTAAAATAAATGCACGAGAGGTTTCTTCTGATCTGTCTCCAACTAAGGCTGTTGCAAATGGAAGCGTTTTTATAAAATTTGGATCTTTATATTCATTTGGAATAATTGCAGGCATCCTTTTTTGAATAGCATGAATATCATCATTAAAAATTAACTTATGACTAATCAAAATATCAACTTGAGAAAGAACCTTTGTATTTATTGCAGAAGGTTGTTGTGTTGCAAAAACTAACGAACAACCTGGTCTCCTACCTTGTTTGACATACTCAATTAATGCAGAACTTGCAGGAGTTTGTAAATTGCCAGCAGGAATCAATGTGTGTGCTTCATCAATATATAACCAAGTTGGAGGAATTTCTATTTCTAAAAGCTCCTCTGCATCCATCTCTTTTTTTGATAATTTTTTAATAGCTTCTTCTCTAGCAAGCATTTTTCTTGCAGAAAGTATTCTTCTTGCAAGAATACCTATAACCAATGCAGTAATATTCTCTTCTAAAAGAGAAGTATCTAAAACGGTTAATTGCCCTTCTCTAGAAAGCTTACTCAATGGCGTACCAGAATCAGAAAAAATACCCCATGATTTTGCAGCATCAAATCGTGAAGATAATGCCCTTATAGAATCTGGTTTATACCCTTTTTTTTGATCTAAAAAATCAGAAGCATTTTGTAAACAAAAAATAATGTCTTCTAAAGTATAATTATTTCCTTTCCCAGTAATTGATTTAACATCTTTTTTTTCCTGTGTTCCCCCAACTGTATACCCTTTTTTCACATAATCTATTGTCTTTTCTAACAACAAACCACTTGGACTAAATCTATCAATACCAAATGTAAGACACCAATCATCAACAGTTAACATTGAAGGAGACATAGAAAAATAATCATCAAATGTTTCTTTTGAAACATTTTGTGACAACCCAAATGGTACAAACACTTTTAAATTTTTTACGCCTTCTGGTTTAAGTCCCCATTCTTGTAAAATAGAAATTTCTTTTTTTTCTTTATTTGGAAACTTCATACTCCAAAATACACCGACAGGGTCTACAACAATTTGACCAATATACAGATTATTTTTAGACAACTGTTCTGCAATAACTCCTAAAACATAACTTTTACCAGTTCCTCTTGCACCATCTAAAAAAATAACATGTGGATTAAGACCGTCTAAATAAACCAATTTATTTTTTTGGTCTTCTTCTGCAACTTTACCAATAAGTGCATTACCAATATCACCATACTGTTTAAGAACACTTTTCTTTTTTCCAATATATACACAATTGGGATCTGTTTCTGACTCTAAAAATTTAAGTTCTGGCTTAATTTTTTGAAATTGCTTAGAAAGGTTTTCTGTAGATGAAGATGAAGCTATTGATGACGATAATTGTACATCTTTTGAAGAACTATTTTCTGTATCCTCAAAAAAATCGTTTTCTGTACTTTTTGAATGTTTAATTACCATAAATATTCATAATATATTTAATAAAAAAGAAATATATACATTTGCTTTTTTTTAAAAATGTAAATGTATTACATAAACATAGTGTATAAAAGAAAATAAATAATTTTTTCTTTCTTAACCAAGTATATTTAGAAATATTATCAAATATATATACTTATTAACCATTATTAATAAAGATGACTTTATGAAAGCATTATTAGATTTACCTCAAAATAATTTTAGTTAATATTTTTAGAAGATTAGTATAAAACTTGGTATATACCTATTTCATAACAAACTCTATGCCAAATAAACTAAAAATTATGGAAAACAAAAGACAACAATACAAAAATTATTTACTTCTTTTTGTAGCAATTATTATGTCCCTTACTTTATTTCCAGGGACATTTGCATTTATTAACCCTAATGCAACATCGTCCACACTAGCACCTGCTTTAAACATTGCAGATGCAACAGTATATGGATCTATCCCACATTTAAGTAGTGCGGTTGTTTCTTTAGATGGCCTTATATTTGCATCAAGAATTGCCTTTGCAATTTTTGGAAGGGTAACATTATTTTCAATAAAACCCTTATTTATATCTAATAAATTAAATTTAACAGCAATAAGTCCTTTTGCTGTTTTATTAATATCTATACCTGAATCTTTTATACACATTTTAATAATAGATGGAACATTATAATGCATTACATTTAAAGTTTTAATAATATCAGAAATAGGCACTTTTAAAATGTTCAAATTTCTAATTATATTCTCAATGGGAATTCCATGATCAACCATGGCATTTACTATATATAACATATTAACATTTTTTGAACTTAACATACCTTTTAAAATAACAATATCAGTTACACCAGGTAAATCAATAACAGCATCTATGATATCTCCTGGTAAACAATGATGCTCTCGCATAATTTTTATAATCTCTTCAGGAGAGATATTTTGTTTAAACAATACATTTGCAACATCATTAATTTTATTAAGTTTTATACCTACATCAACAATTTCAGAAATGGTATACCCTTCTTTTAATGCAAGAGAAAGAATAGATTCAAAATTATAACCTAAATGAGATAAATCTTCTAATGGTAAAACTTTAATTAAATCTTTTAAAAAAATTCCTTTTGTATATAACTCACTAGCATTTAATTTAAAACCTAAAAGAATCTCAGAGGGCTTATTATAAAATCGTATTTGATCAATTAAAGAAATTAGCTCTTCTCGTTTTAATGTATGTGGATTTATTTTCTTAAACTTAGGTTTCTTTTTTAATTTGCTTAAGCCATTCTGTAGTATCTCTTTTTTAGATACTGGTTTTATATGCAATGGATATTTTTTTGGTTCTTTTCTAAATGCCATAAAATTCTCATTTAAAATAATTAGATATAACTTTTTTATTATAAATAATTAAGGAAGGAAAAATATAAAAACGTTTATTAAAATTATTTATTTGAAAAAATATCTCTGATTGTGTCTTTATCCACATCTGCATTAAGTAAACCTAATGCAATATTGTCAATATTGGCACCAGCCTCTGACAAATAGCGTGTCGTAGAATAGGCATCTATCCCTAATTTAATAAAAATTTCTGCCAATTTACTTTCTTTTACTTTTGAAGACAACATTGCTTTTGCAACAAGTACAGGTGACACTCCAGCTCTTAATAATGACCTTGTTGTTTCAAAAACAGAATATTTAGAATAAAGCATAACTTTTGCAATAGTTGAAGGAGATTCAGAAACAGACAACAATGTTTTTGAAATAGTTTCTGCATCAATATCTATATTCTTCATCACATCAACTAAATTTTCTAAAGGTACATTAAAAGAAGCCAATTCTTTTGTAATTTCTATTAAATCATAATTATTAAAATATAAATTAGAGAAAATATCATAAACTTTAACTTTTTTTAACTCTAACAAACTTTTAACAAGTACATGCAACTTAACTTTGTTTTTTACTGCACCAATTGTTTCATATAAAGAGACATTATTTTTTAACATTGACTGAATAATTTCCTCTAACTTAATCTTTTGTGCCAACAATGCACTTATGGCTTTATCTAATTTTTTATACCTTGTTCCAAATGAAATAACGTCATTTATGTTTTTATTATTATTTAATTTTAAAGACAACTGTGCAACTGATTCAAAATCAAAACCTAATTTATATAAATCATCTAATGGCAAGATAGAAATTATATCTTTTAAATAAATACCTCTTGAATACAACTCTGCAGCATTTAATTTGAACCCCAATAACATCTTTGATGGATTTTTAAGTTTACTTGCTTGATCTAAGATAGCTATCACATCACGACGTGTTAATTCTTCTGGTTTAAGTATTTTTAGACCTTTATTTTGTAAAGGCTCACTCTTTTTTTTAAACTCCTCATGTTTTAATCGCACAGATTTGTGCATTTTTTTTCTTTCATGTGGCAACATATTTATCATTTATTTAAATGGATTTATCAGTTAGATTTATTTAAATTTATTAAATACAATATTATTAATTAATCAATTATTAATTAAAATACTAAATATATTAAATAAGTTAAATATAAAAAGAGAATTCAACAATCTATCAAATACTTTCCAAAAAAGTTAAAGCACATGGAATTTCTTTAAAAGACAAAACTTCAAAATCAGCAATCTTCTTCTTAAGAACACAACTTCGTTTTGTTAAACCATACTTTGCAAGAACAGTTTTTAATCCCACTTTTTTTGCACCTAAAATGTCTCTTTTTAAATCATCACCAATCATTACAATTTCTTGAGGGGCAGAGCCCATCTTTTTAACTGCTAATTTAAATGCTTTAGGATCTGGTTTCTTTGTTTTAACATCATCACTAGTTAGCACAATATCAAACATTTTATGAAGATCCATAGATGCTAATCTTAACCATGCTTGAATTTTAGGTGCATCTGTTAAAATACCTAATTTATAACCTTTACTTTTTAAAAAAAAAAGTGTATCTTTAACATCAGGATATGGTAAAAAATGATTTTGTTTTTCATTTTTATATGCTACAATACCCGGTGCCAAAATAGAATAATCTATTCTGCTCATGTGATTTAAAAGAAGCTTTTGAAAAACCTTTTGATACTCCCAACCATATTTTTTATAAATATCCCATATTTCTTTTTCTGCATCTTTTTGAGTTAATGGCAAACCATTTTTAATCATTGCCTTTGCAGCTTTCTTTACACATTGCTCTTTCATCTTTACAAAATCAATTAAGGTATTATCTAAATCAAAAAGAATTGCTTTAATTTTCATAAATAATCATTAATTAAAACGCAGAGGATGGGATTTGAACCCATGTAGTCGTGAGACTCCAGCTCTCAAGGCTGGTGCGTTTGGCCACTCCGCCACCTCTGCTTTATTTAAAATTGGAATTGATATAAACATAAATTGAAATAAAACATTTATATACTATTTTATTATACAAAAACAAAAATTAACAAAACTATCTAATTATACTCCCCTCTTTTACAGGCACACTTGGAAACAAAAGTGCATCAACATCTTCATCTCCTATTGCTAAAATCATTCCTTGACTTTCTAAACCCATTAATTTTCTTGGTTCCATATTTATAATAACAGGAACTTGCTTATTAATTAAATCTTCTGGTTTATACTTTGTGCCAATCCCTGCAATAACTTGTCTTTGAAAACTTCCAAAATCAATTAATAATTTTAATAGCTTTTTACTATCTTTTACAGTTTCTGCATTAATAATTTTTCCAACTCTTAAATCTAATTTACTAAAATCATTATAACTTATATTTGGTTTTAGATAATCTAATTCTGTCATCAATTATTCCTCTTTAACATTAAACACGCAGGAGACGAGATTCGAACTCGCGTAGTCGTGAGACCCCAGCTCTCCAAGCTGGTGCGTTTGGCCACTCCGCCACTCCTGCATTTTGTTTAAGTTAGTTGACTGGTAAATATAATATATCTATAAAAGTATATAAATATATACAACCTATAATTACACATCTAAAATAACTTAAATTAAAAAAACAAAAGTCTTAAAAAAATAAAAAACACGCAGGGAATGAGATTCGAACTCATGTGGTCTTAAAGACCCTGGTTTTCGAGACCAGTGCATTTAACCACTCTGCCATCCCTGCATAAATAAATTGTGAAAAGAAAACCATAAAAAGAGGAATTTTTATAAAACATATACAAAAAAAAAGAGGCAAAACAATTTTAAAAAAAATAAACTAGAAACAATCTATTTAAAAAAACAAATTTCAAGATGAGGGAAACCTTACACATTATTTGCCTTACAAACTTGGTGAGTTTATTCCCTCAACTTTCTTTCATTAATTTATGATGCATTTTCTCACAACCTTTTTTATCACTCCCGGATGTATATCCTTTTACAAAGACTCCAAAAAATCATTCAATATCCATTCTGGAAAATCTTTGGAATATCTCAATCCGAATATATAAAATAATTAGAGAATATATATACTGTCTAAGTTTAAATGTACAAAAAAGAACATGAAAAAATAAATAAACACACAAAAAAATAATCACCATAAAAAATAAGGTAAAAACAGAAAAACCATACAAAATAATTAAACAAAATGAATATTTAAAAAAACACATTATAACAAAAACTTTTCTTTAGGTAAAAAAAAATCAGAAAAAAAATTATTTAACTTAGAGGTATTTTCTAAATAAAAAGACTTAATCTCGTCATCAACAAGGACAATTACATCTAAATCAAAACTTGTTTTTGCAAAATCTAAAATAATATCAGAGATATTTACTTCATCTCTTTGCTTAATAATATACCATTTATTATCCCTAATATATGGGCCATATAAAGGGCTTGTATTTCTTATAAAATTTTCAGAGGCATTAATATCTGTTACTAATGGGCCTTGCCCTATTGTAAATTTACTTAATTGCAAACTGTCAACTAATAAAAACAAAAAAGCATTATCTTCTCCATCATAATAATAATTCTCAAACTTTAATACTTTAAAACCTTCTGATTCCAAATATTTAATTAACTTATTTGTATTTTTTCTGAGTTTCGCCCATACAATATCTTTTAACATATCTTTAACATTAAATTTTAAAATAACCATAGGCAATCTACTTAAATGCACTAACAATTGATTATAAGAAAACGATTTTGGTTGCTTTTTAAAAAACTCAGAATATGGGGCATACAAAAATTCTCTTGATGCAGCAATAAATACACACAATTGCTTTTCATTAACTGCAGCAGCAACATTTCTATTAGAATCTACAGGATCAATAAAAACTAAGGGGTCATTAAATTTATCCAAAAATGGAAACTGTTCTTGTAATAATGCCAACTTTACAGGAATATTCCAATTTGCTACATTTGTTAATACATTCAAAAAATCTTTATAATAAAGAACTAACAACTCACAAAGATATCCAGAAAATCCAAATGTAGAAGAATCTGCACCATATGTACCTATATATTTCATAAAATATTTTAACAGTCTAACATCGTCTCTTTGTTTATCAGAAATATTCTTATTAACAAACATTAAATGAAACAAAGTCCTATCTACAGAAGAAAGTAAATTATCAGTGGACTCTATTTTATATGCAGGAACAATTTCTATTCTTTGACCATCAATAATTCCAGAAATATAAGGATGTTCAGAATACTTTTTTTCCCAAAAATATCCTTTAAAAACATTTTGACCAACGTTTAGACCTTCTCTTACAAACTCCTCTCTTGGCAATGTTGGAGGATAAAGAACAAAAATATCAAAATCTTTAGAATCTTTTAATTGTGTACCTTTCCCAAAAGAACCAGCAACAACTGCAGTAATGTGTTTTCCAGGCATCTTTTTTATTTTCTTTAGGATTGAATCTAAAAGTTTCCTTTCTTGAATCAATTGTTTAGATGTTGGTTTAATTTCTTGTAACAAAAATCGCCTTGTTTTTTCATAATCTTCTAATTTATTTTTATCAATATTAACATAAGACATATCAATAATATTACAACAAAACATATTTAAAAAGACAAGAAAATATCTAAAACATACATCCACAAAATATTTAAACAAAATGCACAATTAAATATATATTAAAAAACAAGAAAAATATGATTCAAGAAACATTAATTAAAGAAATAAACAAACTAAAAATTAAAGAAAAACCAATTGCAATACAAATCCCAGAAGGACTAAAACAATATAGTACAGACATATTAAACAAATTTAAAGAAAACGACCCTATTTTATTTGTAGACCAGTGTTATGGGGCGTGTGATCTAAAAGACATTGAAGCAAAAAATCTAGGATGTAAACTACTTATTCATTTTGGGCATTACCCTGTAATTAAATCAAAAATAAAAACTATTTATATTCCATTAAACTACGAACTAGACAATGAAACAATAAACTATATTGTTGAAGAAATAAAAAAATTAAACTTAAAAAAAATAAATTTAGTAACCACAATACAATACATAAACAACATTGAAAAAATAAAAACAAAACTAAAACAAGAAAACATACAAACATTACCTGGGAAAAAAACAAAAAGAACAATAGAACATGTAGTGTTAGGTTGTGATTGCTCAACAATAAATGACAAAACATATCCAATTATATTTATTGGAGACGGCTACTTTCATGTAAACAACATTGCATACATTTACAATTCACAAAAAATATATTTAATAAACCCATTTACAAAAGATACAAAACAAATAACAGAACCACAAGAATTTATTAAAAGAAGATATGCAATAATATCAAGAGCTAAAAACGCACAATCATTTGGGATAATTGTGTCTACAAAACCTGGCCAAACAAGACCAAAACTTGCAAAAAGCATTCAAAATAAACTACAAAAACAAGGTAAAAAAGCATATTTACTAATTGCTGACAATATAAAAGATGAACTATTTACAGGGATTAACATTGACTGCTATATAAATACAGCTTGCCCAAGAATAACATATGATGACTATTATTTATTTAAAAAACCAATGCTTGCACCACCAGAAATTGAATTGCTATTTAATATTTATAAAAAATTAGAAATAGACCAAATGACATAAATAAATTTCACTTACACAAAATAAATAACAAAAAGCAATTTATTTAAAATTTGAATTTACTAAAAAGTGTTAAAAAACAATTGTACAAATAATAAATATACAAACAATTTAAAATTGTGGAAAAATGAGCAACAAAATAAAAATATACTTTTTAGGAACAAGTAGTTCTGTACCTACAAAAACAAGAAACTTAACAGGAGTGCTAATTAACTATTTGGGGGACAACTACTTATTTGATGCCCCAGAAAATGTACAACAACAAATAATTAAAACTAACCAAAGCTTTATGAAAATAAACAATATATTTATTACACATTTACATGGAGACCACATATATGGAATATTAGGACTACTTTCTACAATGGAGTTAAACAACAGAGAAAAAGAACTAAACATATTTGTACCAAAAGGATATAAAAAAATATTAATTGAACTATTAAAAGCAGGGGGCATAAAAACATCATTTGATTTAAAAATAAATGAAGTTGGAAAAAATTATAGTTTAAATTTGGAAAATATACAAATAAAAAGCATAAAATTAAACCACACAATAAACACATATGGATACATATTTAAAATAAAAGACAAAATTGGAAAATTTAACAAACAAAAAGCTAAAAAATTAGGAATACCAGAAGGACCATTATATAGACAACTACAACAAGGAAAAAAAATAAAAATGGACAACAAAGTAATTTATCCAGAGCAAGTAATTGACTATAACTATAAAAAAAATGGAGAATCTATTGCATATATATTAGACACACAAACATTAACAAAAATACCTACTCAATTAAAAAACATAAGTATATTAATTCATGAAGCAAGCTTTCTAGATGATCAAAAAGAAAAAGCAAAACAAAAAAAACATTCTATTGCTTCGGATGTTGCAAAATTTGCAAAAAAGATTAATGCAAAAAAATTATGTATTGTACATATCTCTCCAAGATACACAGACAATCAACAAATATTAAAAGATACAAAAAAATATTTTAAAAACACAATTATACCAAACGATTTAGATGTTTTAGAAATTGAAGATTATTCTAACAAATAAAAACAATTATATCTTAAAAAGCTGACCAGGATTTAAAATAACTGTCTTTATTGGATACCTTGTATCTTCTAATTTATACTTTAATAGATTTGCATTAACTTTAATATCATCAAATGTATTATAATGCATAGGTATAAGATACTCTGGTGCCATCTTCTTAGAAACTCTTACTGCAGAACTAATATCCATTGTTCTTTTCCCACCAATTGGTAAAATAGCAACGGTTGGTTTAATCAAATCATGCTCATTTGTCATAAATGTATCTCCTGCAAAAAAAACACTTTTCCCACCTTTTTCTTTAATTAGAAAACTTAAAGGATAAAATGAAGAAGGATGGTGAGCAGGATATGCAGTAATCTCAATATCATCCATCTTCTTTGTATCAAATTCATCTATAGAAATTTTATTTTGTGCAGAAATACTTAACTTATTTAGTACACTTTCATGGGAAATAACACTACAGTCATACCTATTACATAAATAATTAATACTATCTGCATCACAAGAATCCATATGCTCATGGCTTACTAAAATGGTATCAATCTTTGGTAAATTAAAAACATCAACTGCACAAGGCACTAAACGTTTCTTAGTACCTAAAGGCGTAGATGAAAAATATGGATCAGTAAGAATTTTTTTTGAACCAACATTTAATAAAAAAGAGGAATGCCCTAAATATTTGACACCAATGATACCCATATAAATATTAAATATAGAATCATTATTTAAAACATATTGTTTTTATAAGAAAAGTTTTGTTTTAAAATGTTTCTACATATATATAGATAATTTAAGATAAAATATATTTTGTGTAATATATGAAACAAGAAAAAAAACAAATAAAATATAATAAATGGATACTGCTAACTATTATAATATACATATCCTTATTCACAATTTTGCCTAAAATAAACGGTGCAGAACTAAACAATTTCAAAATAAATATAGATATAACCTCTCCAAACTCAGCAAAAATTACAGAAAATTGGCAAATCACATATTCTTCACAAGAAGATTTACAAAAATTCAAAAACCAAATATTACAAGCAAACATTGATTTAACAAAATTAGCAAAAATATCAGATAAACTAAAACCACATATCTATATAAACAACTTTTTTAATTTAACAGTAGGCTTAGATGAAATAAACAACTATGTAAGACTAACATATGAAACAAATGATTTAATATTAACAAAATATTTTGAAAATGAAGAAGAAATATTGTGGAAATTTAATGAAAATTTATTTAAAGATTTTACATCAAATAACTTATATCATATACCAATAGACTCATACCTCATAATATCTGTATATTCGCCACTTATAATACAAGACCCTGTGCCACAAGGAATTATTGAAAAAACCAAACTAACGTGGACAGGCATATCTTCAAACGAATTAAGATTATTAGCACTAGAAAAAAAACCACCAAAACCAAGTTTTGCTGTATCTTTAGAACAACAAAGGATTACTAAAACCTATATAATAATAATTATAATCTTAATAATACTTACAATAATTGTAATGAACAAAAAAACAAACAAAAAAATAGAAAAATTTGTAATAAATCATTCAGAAATAAAACCAGCAAAAATAAATGATATTCACAAACTAGAGAACGAAGAAATTGAAATAAAATAAAAATCTTTTTTTAAAAACACAAAAATTGATAATATGGAAAAAACATACATATTCAATGAAACAGATAAACAAATATATGAATACTTACAAAAAAACAAAAAAGCAACATTAGAAGAAATATTCCAAAACATAAAAACAGGACAAGACAATATAAGAAGATCTATAGAATATTTAAAAATGCAAGAAATAATAAAAGAACAAACACAAAACAAAGAAAAATATGAAGTTACAAATCTTGGAGAAAATGCAATAAATGGGAGACTTATAGAAAAAATATTTTGTGAAAAAATAAAAGACAAACAAATATCTGTTTCTGAATTAAATAATATAAACATTCCAGAACTAACACCTTCTGAAAAATCAATTGCATTTGGGATATGTAAAAACAAAGAATTGATCACAATTGAAGACAATAAAATAAAAATAAATAAAAACTTTGAAAAAATAATAAATCAAACAATAGAAGAACTAAAACAAATTAAACAAAATAAAAAAATCCAACAAGAAAAAATCAATGAATATATAAAAAGAAAATTTATAATAAAAAAAGAAGAAACAGAAAAAATATATTCTCTAATACAAGAAATAAAATACAATGTTCAACAAAATGAAATAATTGACTTAACTAGTGACCTAATTAAAACAAAAGAATACAAAAACAAAAAATTTAAAGAATATGATGTTGAAATATTACCAGCACCTGCAGAAATAGGGGGAATACACCCACTACGACAAATAATTAATTACATTCGAGAAATATATTTAGAAATGGGATTTATTGAAATGACTGGGCCATATGTAGATGTTGCATTCTGGCCTATGGACTCGATGTTTATTTCACAAGATCATCCTATGAGAGACATACAAGACACATTCTATTTGCCACAACAAGGAGATTTACCAAACTCTAAAAAACTCATAAACACAATCACTAAGCTCCATAAAGATGGGTGGAAGACAGGATCAATTGGCTACAAATATGACTGGAATCCAGAACTCGCAAAACAACTTGTACTAAGACCGCACACAACATCTTTAAGCTTTAGAAAATTTTATGAACTACAAAATCCAAAAAACACAAAATATTTCAGTGTTGGGAAGGTTTTTAGAAATGAAACAATTGATCAAAGCCACCTCCCTGAATTTCATCAAGCAGAAGGATTTGTAATTGGAGATGATTTAAGCTTAGCTGATTTAATGGGATTCATTAAAGAATTTTTTTATAGATTAGGAATACAAAAAATAAAATTTAAACCTACTTATAACCCATACACAGAACCTAGTGTAGAATGCTATGCATATTTTGAAAAAGAAAAAAAATGGATAGAACTAATAAATGCAGGAATATTTAGAAAAGAAGCGATTGCCCCATATGGTATAAAACAAAATGTAATTGCATGGGGGCTTGGCATAGAAAGAGTAGCAATGATCATATACCAAAAAAGCATAAAAGAAATTTATGGAGACGAATGTAACCTTGATTGGTTAAGAACATACCCTCTTCCAAAAAGAGAAATACAATAAATAATATTTAAAAACAAAAAGAGAAAGAAAATGGCAACAATAGATACAAAATTAGAAAAAATAAAAACAAGCTTAAACAAACCAGAACTAACGTTAGAACAACTAGAAGAAATATTATTTGAATTTGGATTAGAGATAGACACATATAATCCAAAAACAGATGAAATAAAAATAGAAATAACTGCAGAAAGAACTGATCTTCTATCATACGAAGGACTTATTAGAGCATTAAAAGGATATATGGGAATTGAAAAATGCCCTACATATAAAGTAAACGAATCAGGACTAAAGGTAATTGTAAACCAAGAAGTTATAGACTACAACAAAACATATACACTAAGTGCAATAATAAAAGACATAACATTAGATCAAGAAAAATTAAAAGAAATAATTAATTTTCAAGAAAAACTACATTTAACATATGGAAGAAAAAGAAAAGCCATTGCAATGGGCATATACCCATTAGACAAAATAAAATTTCCAATATACTTACTTTGTAAAAAACCAGAAGAAATTTCATTTATCCCATTAGGCGAAACAAAACAAATGACTGCAAATGAAATTTTAAAAAACCACCCTACAGGAAAAGAATATGCACACCTATTTGAAGACAAAAAAAAGTACACAATATTCAAAGATAGTGACAATCAAATATTATCTATGCCTCCAATCATAAATTCTGCAAACACTGGAAGAGTTACAGAAAAAACAAAAGACCTATTTATTGAATGCACAGGAAATAATCTCTACAAAATGGAAAAAGCAATAAACATGATTGTAACAATGCTTGCAGATATTGGTGGAAAAATCTATTCATTAGAAATATCATATCCAGAAAAAAAAATAATATCACCTACATTAACTCCTGAAAAAAAAATAGTTTCATTAAAATATATGAACAAACTATTGGGTACAAACATAGAAATAGACACAGCAATAAAAATATTAGAAAAAATGCTATATACGTGTAAAAAAATTGACAAAGACAAAATAGAAATATCAATACCACCATTTAGAACAGATGTATTACATGACAATGACATTGCAGACGACTTGGGAAGAGGATTTGGATTTTCAAACATCCCATTAAGAACACCAAAAATTGTAACTATTGGAGGGAAAGATGAAACATCAATAAAACAAGAAAACATCATTACAATTATGACAAACATGGGCTTTCAAGAAATAATGGGAATGAGTTTAGGATCAAAAAAAGAATGCTTTGAAAATTTTAATATAATTGGAACAGACTATATTGCACTTGGTGACACAAAAGAACAATCATTAAACATTATAACTAACTGGTTAACACCAAAACTTCTAAAAACACTAATAAACAATCAACATAGAAAATTCCCACAAAAAATATTTTCATGTGACTACATTGTCAAAGCAAACCCTAAAAAAGACGTAAGAAGTGACACAATACTACATACAGCAGGCATGATTGCAAACTACAAAACATCATTTTCTGAAATAGCATCCGTGCTGTTAACCTTATGTAATACATTGGGATTAAATTTAAAACTTGAAAAAGAAAATTATCCATACTATATTAAAGGGCGTGGTGCAAAAATAACAATAAATAACAAAGAATGTGGAAGTATTGGAGAGTTATCACCCTTAGTTTTAGAAAAAAACAGCTACCCTAACCCTGTTTGTGTATTTGAAATTGAAATATAAAAACAAGATTTGTTGGACACTCTTTATTAAACACCCTCAAAGAAACATTAAAAAAACACTAATGCAAATATTCTGTTAAAAGCTTGCTTATTGATTGAGAAGTATGTAAATTAAAAATAACTTTTGCAAAATAATCTGCAAGAACAACAGAAACATACCAAGGATTTTCTTTTTCAAAATTTGGGTCTAAATTAACTACATCTGTACCTATAACTTTTTCAATTTTACCATGACTATACAAATCATTTATCCTTTCAATTGCAGGGCCATTAAACAAAGGAAGAGAACATGCAAAATAAAATTTTATTTGCAAAAGATTTGCCTGATTCACAAGCCATAACACAAATCCCCGTACCAACACTCATCCATTTTCACCATTTTTATTTATAATAAAATACAAACCATAATATATTATAAAAAACTTTTCATAAAAAACACAATACAATAACGCCTCTTAAACAAATCTTAACCTGTTAAAACAATCAATGGTTTTAATTTTACAACAGGTTTTACAATACCTGCACAAACCATAGAATTAACAACATCCTCTGAAAATTTATAAGCATTAGGTTGCTCCTCCCGCATAGTGTTTATAGACTTCCCAGAAAGTAAAACATTCTCTTTAGCCATCCATTTTCTCAAACTATCAATAGACATATTTTGCTTTGCAGATGTACGCGACATTGCCCTGCCTGAACCATGAGCAACAGTAGACATTGTTTCTTTTTCTATATTTTTTGTAGGCACCAAAACATAACTAGACCAAAGCATTGACCCTGGAAGAATAATTGGAGTACCTGTTTTTGAAAAAACAGAACCAGCAGGAAGATCATTAGCATAAACTGCATGGGTAGCCCCTTTTCTATGTACAACTAAATCTTGTTTATTATGCTTTTCTATAGAGGCAATGTTATGACACAAATCATAAAGAAGTTCAAACTCAATGTCTTTGTGTCCAATATTTAATGTTTTTTTTATAATGTCAATTATTTTAAATGAAAGAACCGCCCTATTTACAAAAGCATAATTGCCTGCAGCAAGCATAGAAAAATAATATTTTTGGCCTAACTCAGAATTAAATTCTTGATAGCTAATTGGTTTCTTATAAAAAAATGCATCATTAAACTCTGTTGCAATTTGGTGCCCAAAACCACGTGAACCAGTATGTAACATTATACAAATCTGATTTTGTGACAACCCAAATTCTCTTGCAACAATTGGGTCAATAACTTCTTGTATTTCTAAAATATCAATAAAATGATTGCCAATACCTAATGTCCCAACTTCAGTAATTCCACGTTTAATTGCCAAAGAAGATATAAAATCAAATTTTGCATCTTTTAAAAAACCATTTTTCTCAATATATTTTTTATCCCTAGAATTACAAAAATTATTCGAAACACACCAATTTACACCAGTCAACAAAATATCATCAAATTGAGATTTAGATAATGAAATTCCATCCTGAGATAAACCTAGTGGCAATTTTTGTAAATTCTTTAAAAGAATAAATAATTGTTCTTTAGAAACATCTTTTTTATAAAGATTTGTTTTTATAAGTCTTATTCCACAGTTTATATCAAACCCTACTGCTTCACTACTTATAATACCATTAGACGTTGGAGAGCCAAATGCAGAACCAATTGGCACACCATACCCTACATGCATGTCAGGAAAACCAAGTATAGGATCTGCAATATTTGGAAGGTCTGCAATAGATAACAATTGATTCAATGAATCTTTTTCAATACCATTAAAAAGAGAATTATTTGAAATAACTTTTATTAAATGATTATTTTTTGTTGTAGAATAAATACAATTAGATTGGGCACTAAAATCAACCATAAACTATCAAATAAAAATATAATAAAAAAAAATAAAAAGAGATTGTAAAAATAAAAAACTATTCCTTCAATTCAATTGACATCTGAATATCAGAAGGTACATCAACCTTTATAATTTTTCTAAGCATTTTATCATCTGCTTTAATATCAATTATTCTTTTATGTATTCTTAATTGATACTTTTGGTAGGTTTCTGTACCTCCTCCAGACACCCCTCTTCTTGTAGGAACAACTAATTTTTTTGTTTTAAGTGGAATTATTCCAGAATGCTTAACTCCATTCTTTTTTGCCACACTTAAAATTTCTTCACAAAATTGCTGTAACTTTTCATAATCTGTACTAGTTAGGATGAGTCTTGCCATTTGCATAATTATTGCCTTCTTTTACTTAATAAACTTTCTTTTTTATATCAATGATTACACCTGCTGCAACTGTTTTACCCATATCTCTTATTGCAAGTCTTCCTAATTGTGGGAATTCCTTATAAGGTTCTACAGAAATTGGTTGTGTAGGTTTAATTCTAACAATTGCTGCATCTCCTGTCTTTAAAAACTTTGGAGATTCTTCTTTTGTTTGCCCAGATTTTGGATCAATAGATTTAATTAATTCAGTGAAAGTACATGCAATCTGTGCAGTATGCATATGGAACACAGGAGTATAACCAACAGTTATTGCAGATGGGTGATATAATACAACAATTTGTGCTGTAAACTCTTCTGCAACAGATGGTGGATTTGTTGTGTGTCCTACAACACTTCCTCTTTTAATATCTGCAGTTCCAACTTTTCTAAGATTAAAACCAATGTTATCTCCAGGGAATGCTTCTTGTAACTGTTGATGATGCATTTCTATAGATTTAACTTCTGTTTCTATATTCTCAGGCATAATTATAATTTTATCATTTGGTTTCATTGTACCAGTAACAATCTTACCTACAGGAACTGTACCAACACCTTTTATGTTATAAACATCTTGAATTGGCAACCTTAATGGTTTATCAATTGGTGATTCTGGTGCAGGGAAAGAATCAATTGCTTCTAAAAGTGTTGGACCTTTAAACCATGGCATTTTATCAGGTGCCTTTATTATGTTTTGACCAACCCATGAAGAAATTGGGACAAATGTTAAATTTTCTTCTTTAAAACCAGAAGATTTTAATAATTTTAATACATCTTCTTTTACTTCTTTATATCTTTCTTCACTATAATTTACTTCATCCATTTTATTAATGGCAACAACCATTTTCTTTATACCCATTACTTGTGCCAAAAACGCATGTTCTCTTGTTTGAGGTTGTACCCCTTCTTTTGCTGCAACAATCAATACTGCAGCATCTGCTTGAGATGTACCGGTTACCATGTTTTTTACATAATCTTGATGGCCAGGTGCATCAATTATTGTGAAATCATTTTTCTGTGTTGAAAACTTTTTATAATTTACATCAATTGTTACTCCTCTTTCTCTTTCTTCTTTTAATGTATCCATTAAAAAAGCAAATGCAAATGTACCTTTTCCTTTTTCTTTTGCTAATGCTTCTAATTTTCTACAATCTTGCTCAGATAAATTACCTGTATCATACATTAATCTACCAACAGTCGTTGATTTTCCGTGATCAATGTGTCCTATAAAAATTACATTTAAATGTGGTTTTTGTCCTGCCATTAAATATCACTCCTTCTTTTTTTTTAATTTTTATAAATAATTTTAAATATAATACCTATATAATAATACACCATTCTATTTTTAAAGATTTAGTGTTTATGCATACAGACAAAACAATAAAAAGAAACAAATAAAAACAAAATAAGGCATATATACATAGAGGAAAAAATATGGCATTGCTAAAAATAATGAAACAAAAAAGTATAATTGAAAAAGAACAAAACATTTGGAAACAAATAGAGATACTAAATAATAAAAAAAAAGAACTAATTGAACAAAAAAACAAACTAATAGAATCTAAAAACTATGAAGATGCAGAAAACATAAGTCAAGAAATAATAGATTTAGAAGCAAGAAAAAGTAATTTATATCTTGAACTAGAACAAATACAAAGGGAAAACAACAACACAGAAAAAAAAAGGAAATACAACGAATTTTATGAACTAATACGTGCAAATCAAAAACTAACATCTGAAAACAATCAATTAAAAAATATTATAGAAAAACAAAAAAAAGAAATTGAAACAAAAGAAAATAAAAAAGAAAAATATTACAAAGCGGTTATTGAAAAAAACAAAGAAAAATTAAATGAATTTAACAACAAAACAATTACTGAAATAAAAAACACAATAAACCCAGATGATTTAACAATAAAAAACATTGTAGAAAAATTTAAACCAATAGGATATGATTTCAATAAAGATTATTTAAACACACTAAAAACAATATATAATTTTTTAAAACAAGAAATCACAATAATTGACCCTGAATTAAAAATATTAATATATGACGATGCTACAACAATTATTAAAAACAAAATTACAAACGACATAAGTGCAGCAATAATGCTTTGTAGCATAATGTGTGCACTGGGGGATGAAAACGCAATGGTGGAAGCAGTACTCTTGGAAAAAGAAGGCAACCATGCATTTGTAAAAACAAAATATAAAAACAAATATTATATATTTGATTTGAGCCAAGACAACTCTTTTGAAAAATACAATGACAAAAATATTGAAAATCTTTACCAAAACTATACATATGATAATAAAAAAATTGTAAAAAAAATATTTAATTTTAATCAAAACATTTATATGAACTATTTATAAAAAAAAGAAAAATATGGCTACAACAAATATAGAAGTTACAAGCACATGTATATATTACATTTCAAAAATATTAAATGAGGAACTATCACAAGGATACATTAATAACATACAACAAATAAATGAAGAATATATAAAAATAAAAATACACAAACAACAAACAAAACAACTAATTATAATGCCTAACATCTGCTTTTTGTCAAATTACTCATTACAAACACTGCCATTAACAGGGTTTATTAAATATTTAAGAAACACATTATATAACCAAAAAATAAAAGAAATAAAACAAGATAAAAATAACAGAGTAATTTATTTAAAATTAGATAAATATTATCTAATATTTGAACTATTCAGTAACTCAAATATCATATTAACAGACACAAACTACAAAATAATATCAAGCAAACAAAAAGAAACATGGAAAGATAGAACAATTAAAAAAAATGAGATCTATTTATTTCCAAATGGAGAAGACATTAAAGAAAAAAACATTCAAGAAATTTTAAACCAAACAAAAAAAACGATTGGAGATAAGCCCACAAAAAAACAAATAATTAGTTACTTCGTTAAAAATTACAACATATCCCCATATGAGTTAGAAAAAATAGAATATACTGAAAATACACAATTAGAAGAATATATTGGAAACCTTAAAAAAATATTTGAATACAAAAACCCTAAGTTTATTATTGATGAATACAATGGGAAAAAAATAATTAGTGTAACCGAAAATCAAAAAGAAACATATGAAAATAACATATTTGAAGAAATAAATCAACTATTTCTAAAAGAATATATTAAAAAAAAAATAGAAGGGAAAAATATAAAAAAACAAAAAATAGAAAACGTCTTAAAACAACAAATAGAAAGCAAACAAACGATAGAAAGAAAAATAGGTGAACTAGACAAAGAAGCACAAGAAATATATAACCATTTAACACTCATAGATGATATAAATAAACAAATACAAATTGCAACAAACAAAAAAATAGACAAAACAGAAATTATAAACAAACTAAATAATTATTTTTTACAACAAAAAATTTGTGTTAAAATAAAAGACATAGATTTGAAAAATAAAACATACACATTAGTTGTAGAAAATAATTAAATTAACAATAATATATTCAAAAAAACATAATTAAAAATAAACAAAACTAAAAAAATAGAGAAATGAATAACCCATTCCTGAATTTACAAATCCACCTATTGTAAAATAAGAGAAAAATAAAAATTATTTTTTCTCTAATAATTGTGCTTCATCTACTATGAAAACATCACTTACAGCAAGTACACTTTTGTATGGTATTTCTAACATGTTCCCTTGTACTTGTAACTTTTGTATAAATGCAGATGATGGATCTACTTCTACAATAATGGATTCTATATCTCCAGTTGTTTCATTTACATTCAAATCAATTAAACGACCTACATTATCTCCTTTGTTTGTTATTAATTTTTTTGTAGCTAATTGTCTTGCAATTACATATTTGTACATATCATATCTCCTTTTTGTTTTTTTATTTTTTTTTATTTTTTATAATTTAATGTTTATTAAATAAAATATACTATAAACTATTTTATATGTAAACAAATATATTTATATACATTTCTATTTTGAAAAGGAAAGTAAATATGCTATTTTTTTAAGAAACCAACCTGTTAAAAACAACAATAGTTAAAAAAAAACATTAACTTACAAAAATTAACTGCAAAAAAGTAACAAACTAGCCTATGCAAAACAATATAAAATAATGGAAAAAATAAACAGACTACTTCATTTAAATTAACTTTTAAAAGTTATTTCTAATAGAATAATAATCATAATAATTACATTTTAAAAACAAACAAAAACAAAAAAAATTACACAATAATTTTTCCGTCAACAATATGGAATCTTTTTTTTGAAAGAGTTTTAGTAGATTTTGAAATTCTATCTTTATAATTAATGGTTCCTTTTTTATCATCAATTGCAACAACCTCTCCTAGAAACAAACCATATTTTGAAAAAACAGGCAAACCAATTAAAAGAGAAGTTACTTTAGTTGTAACATCAAAAACACTTGTAACCTTATAAAGCAAAATTAACATAATTGTTGACAAAATAATTAAAGTGATAAAAAAATTAAAACTAATATTATGAATAATTAATTGCAAAGAATAATCAATTAAAATAAAAATAATAATTACAAAAAACAAACTAAATATTCTATTACCTAATACATATACTTTTTTAAAATAAAATGAATCTATAATCAAACCAATAATCCAAGACAAAAAAGCTAATGCAAAATACAACAATGTTGCACGTAATACATATACAATTCTAAATAGTGTCTCAAATTCTGGATTTGCACCATATAATGAAATTGTTTCAACAATTGCAAAAATCATAAAAAATATTAATGCTATATAAAATGGGGAACTAACAGTAATAGAAGAAAATCTATTTTTAATATCTTTAAAAAATCTAGAAAAAACTTTTTCTAAATTAAATGCTTTAGTTAATAAGAAAACACCCAAAATAAAAGCAATAATTTCCCATGCATATTTTGGAACAAACACAAACAACAACAAAATAATTGCAGGAACACCTAACACAGTTCTTGCAAAAAACGGATCTTGTAATGTTTTTTTGATCGTATAAAACATACTTTCAATATGTTTTGCTTGTTTAATAATAACAGTTTCTTTAGAAATAATTGGAACATAATTTTGAATTATTGGCAACACCTGGTCATCTTCAGCACCATCAGTTACAAAAACAACACCAGTGGCAGGGAAAAGATCCAAGACTTGCCTTAATTGTAAATTTATGTTTTTATCTGCATAATACATATTCTGTTTTGTATTACCTGTCAATGTTGCAATTTCAACAGACGCAGTATCTTTTAATTCTTTATACCTTTTTATTGCAGCAAATATACAATTAGCATCAGACTCCTCTGGATCTGCAATTGCCAAATCAGAAGCAACCTTTAAATTTTTAGATATTCCAACAATTGGCCCAGAAACACCTATCTTTTGACCAATATCATCATCTCTATCTATAGATAAAATCAATATCTTTTCTTGTTTTTCTTGGTTATCCTGTAATATATCTTGTTTAACTTCTTTTGATTCAGCTATTGGCACATCTACTTTTTTTGTTTGAACCATATACATCCATTTTATATTAAATAATAAATACAGAAAGAATTAAAAACATTAATAACAATTAAATACATGAGAATTATGCCAAAACAAAATGTAAAAAACACATTTTTTGCAATATTATTTTGTATAGTCATTGCATTAATTATACTTCTATTCATTTTAGAAAAAAAAATAGTTACATTTCTTCTATGGACCCTTGGAATAATATTAA
>ERZ795051.914-NODE-914-length-41888-cov-6.273158_pt1 | contig 41888 bp, 55 predicted proteins | sample MGYA00375135_ERZ795051 | MGnify/ENA primary metagenome ERZ795051 (study PRJEB30180, sample SAMN05720222) | activated sludge metagenome | isolation source: Anaerobic digester | place: Japan | collected 2015-05-26 ... | reverse complement strand
ATGCAGGCGGGGGGTCTATATTTCAGGACCCCTCCCCCCCCCTTAGTCGTCTTCGAACGTTCGAATCTCAGGAAAATCTCTCTCGATCTTCCTGTAAAGACCAGTGATGTTCTCTTCAACGATCGAATCAATCGCTGAAGTGATCGCGAACTCCTGATCCGATTCTGAAAGTTCATTTGAACTCTTGACAATCCTAGCGAGGTAGGAGGTGGTGTGATGACCCATCATCTCATCGTACTTGTACCACTCTCTGAACTCATCGAACGGATCGTAAGGATTGTCGACAGTGGTCAATCTTGACTTGATCATGGGTCACCCACCTCCTGTTCCTTCGTCTAGGGTTGTCGTCGACACGCCGAGATGGCGAGCAACTTCAGCTCTGTTGTAACCCTGAGCCAGCATGGTCTTGGCTCTAGCTATCTTGGCTGGGGTCATAAGCTTCTGTTGCTTGGGTATCGCAAGCTCCTTCACTCTTTCAAGATCGGTGTGGGTAAGGATCTCTTTCAACATCGAAGGACTGACAGCACCAGCCTGGATGGCTTCCCACTGTCGGTCAGAGATCTGTACCAACTCCTTCTTGGCCCCGGTTCTACGCCGCATCTCGGCAAGAACCTGGTACCGCTGCTTTGTGTAGGAGGCATTTGACATGTCAGGATCAGCCGCCTTCTTGGCTCGCATGACCTCATCCGTCAAGAGATTGGCCCTGCGCTCCAGTGGCGCATTGCTTTTGGCGGTGGTCAAATCCTCAGAGAGGGCGGCCACTTCTGAAGCATACACTTTCCTGGCGGAGGGGGATCTTTTTGGCATGGGTGTATTGTGCGCTTCGACCCTGGCTTCTGCAGCGAGCTGCTTCAACCTATTGGAATGATCGGCATAGAGCGTCTCAATCCTTGTGCCAGAGGACAAAGTGTGCGCATCCTCTGTGGTATCAAGCGCCTTGTACCCACGAACTACAGGTTCCCCTTCGAGGTTCTTCTTACCAGTCTCAACGAAGACCCTTCTTCCTGTCTTCGGATCGAAAGCACCACCTTCTGACGCCTTTCGAAGACGTCGTTCAGGAAGGTAGACAGTTGCCGACCCCTTTGAGATCAAGGTAGAAGCACCACCAGAACCCTTACCATCAGGCTTCGGCTGATACTTCTGCTGAAGCTGAGCTATCCCGTTCCTCTTCTCAGACTCCTTGTAGTTGAGACCATGCTTCTCAGCATCGATCACCACCATGGAGTGCCGAACAGCACGAGCCATCTCAGACTGAGGCGCCTTTCTGATGGTCATGTCTGTGATGAGGTTTGAGATCTTGCCCATCTCCAACTGAGTGTTGGTCATCGTCTTCATGCCAGGGTATCCCTTGTACTCTTCCTTGGGATTGAAGTTCTTCAGCCCTTCAAGGATTGGAGTATGTCGGATCTTACCACTGTCATTCGGGATTACGAGGACAGTATCGCCATCGAAGTCTGCTCCAGAGAGATGTTCCGCCACGCTATGGTGGATGCCAACAGCATCCTTGGCCGCACCAAGAAGCTTCTTGGCTTCAGGGTGTTTGTTGTTGACGACGAGACTTGGGATCTCGAAGGTTCCACCATGTGGGTAACGGATCAGAACCACATTGGTTCCACTCTCGTAGTTCGGAGCATAGATCTCAGTGGGCTTCATTGACGAGATCGGAAGGATAGCATGCCATCCCTGCTTCGGGAAGTTAGCTGCCTTCAGATCCACCGATGACGATTCCACCGAATCTGCGAAACTCTCCAAGAGCTTCTTCTTGACGACTGGGTTGGTGAGTTTGGTGATCATTTCAAACTCGTTCAACCTACGTTCATAGGTCATGTCCAGCTGTTCTCTTGCAACTCTTGGGCTCTGCTTGGACAGAACCTGAGATGCAACGGACTTGGACCACTTACTCCAGTCGCCTTCTTCGTTGACGAGGTTCATTACAGAAGTGTTCTTCTCAACCCCATCTCGACCAACCTTGGTAACCTGTCCACGAATCCAAGTTCCGAACGGATTCTCCGGATCGTCGGCCAGAGGCTTGAAAGCGTCGGTCTTCTTGGAGGACCGGGGCTTGTTGGAGTTGAAGACGATGTCGATTCCCTCAGGGAGGTCATCCTTGTACATCGCCATACCCTTCATGTAATGGCTCTTACCAACCTGAACTCGAACCTGAGCGTAGTTTGCATCACCGAGGGAGACACGTTCCACACCAGGACGGACCCAGAGAACACCATCTGCTTCCTCTCCACCATCTTCCTTCCAACGAACAGCAACCTTCCGCTCGCTGATTGGAATGATGGGGAGAAGGCCGATCGTGCCCTTTCCTGTATCGTCCAGCTTCTCCTGAAGAAGCCGAATCGAGTGCTTGTTCCTGGCAACATCAGTCCAGGTAGTGCCGGGCTTGGCCAAGACCTTGAGGTTGGTCATGTTGCCCTTTGGGCCACCAGCCTGTGGAACCTTGATCCCGCTATGGACCTCGTAACCCTCCTGCTTCAGGACGGCTAGAGCCACAGTGAGACGCTCAGGGCTGACCCGAAGGTAGTTCTCAGTTCCCTTTCCAACGTCAACGAGACCGTGCTTGTCCACTTCCTTGCGAAGGAGGTTGGCGGTGGTTTGGATGTTGTCAGCCTTGTCCTTTGCGCCGGGGGCAAGAAGGTTCCGAACGGTTCCTTCCGAAACCTGAAGCCGTTCCCCAATCGCCTGGAGAGACATGCCCTTCTTTCGAAGGCCCTGCGCCATCGTGATATCCGATTGACGCTTCTCTGCCAGAGCGATGGTCTTTGCTGCGCGGAGATCGATCATCGAAATATCGAACCCCTGAGCGATCTGCTTGTCGCTCATTCCCTGACGACGCATGTTGTCGATCATCGAGAGGAAGTCTCGACTGGTTGCTGGAGCGTTGCCACCACTTCCCCAAGGATATCGACCCGAACGCCGAAGAATCCCGTAATGAGCCAGATAGTTGTTTTCTTCGATGAGCATCAGAGTCCTCCTTCCTGGTCAGTAGCGATCTGAGTTGCGCATCTCTTCTATCTGTTGATCGAAAACGACAATGGTGTCCATGATATCTGCAATTACCTCCGGTTGTGGTAGGAACACACGAATGTCTGGACCTTGGTAGATCCTTAGCTCTATCTCGATGTCGAATGGAGATATAGCATACTCCAAACAGAAGATTGCAGCATACACTTCCAGCTGCTTCTCCTTAGATGGGGTGATTCCAGTCTTCAGGTCGTGAATCCTGAGTTTACCCCGTCTGAAGGATATGGTGTCGGCATGGCCGAAACAGTTGTTCGAGTAGAACAACGGTTGCTCGCATTCCATCTTGTACCCGATCGCATCATTCACATATGTAGCGATGGACCTATTGGATTTGGCGAGCTTGATTCCGAGTCGAATGGCTTCGTGTGCGAGGTTGTGAATATCGGTACCTCGCCGAGCTGCTTGAGACGCTACGAAACGAGCTTCTAGCTTCTGCTCGTTGTAGTTCACCCAGCTGTAGTTACTGGGGCTCAAAAAGGCGTGCTTGCCTTGCAACTCCGAATGCCGATTGAAGATCATCCAACACTTCCTCTTCGTTCTCTGGTGTCACAGTGGCAGAAAATGACATCACCCCAAACATGTTCAGGTAGTATTCCTGGTTTGGTTGGTAAACGTCACGGTCCGATCGCTTGACTTCAAGCATCGCCCAACGATCTTGATACAGGACCAGTAGATCCGGTATGCCCTGAAAATATGACGGATCGTTCTTGAGAACAAAGCATCCGGGTAGACGGTCACGCAGTTTGTTGATGAGTCGATTCTGAACATCGGCTTCTCGCATGTTTCTCCCATCAGATGACTAGTCGGAGGTCATGGGCCTTGATCTTCAACCGATCGAGGTTGGTAGACCTCATCCATGAGCCGTATTGGATGTTGATGCTTGGCGCCTTCATCTTGGTTCCTGGGTTTAAATTCGAAGAATCGACGTAACCAGAACGATCGATGAGAAGCAGGCCGTACTCGTTTGCTGCCTTAGCGATGGCAGCGCATTCTCCTCCAAGTTTGACCATCTCCTGGTAGGATTCGCTCATCTCGCTGAGGAAGAACACGTCACCAGCTTGTGGGCCTGATGTCAGAGTTCCATCAGCACCGACATAGTCGCCAAGGGTTAGACCAAGGCGATGAGGACGATTGTAGCTGGTACGGTCCCAGAGATACGCAGTAACGGAGTTCCCGGTTGCGGTAACCGGGTTGCCATCGACAAGAACCCCATCCTTGAAGATCCCCCAGTTGAGGGCCTGATTCGTGAACGGGGTATCGACAGCGTACTCATCGAACTGGATCAACTCGTGGACGTAACTCGTTGTCGGGTCGTAGATCGCTGAGTGACGATCGTTTGCAGTGTTCGGATCGCCACAGTGCAAATATCGACCTGATTCTGGGAGGGGGACGCTGGCATACCGGTCTTGGCTCCAGCTATACCCATACGAGACAGTCCTTGTGACGGCTCTTCCGTTCTGGACCTTGGCCAACTGAACGGGTTCTCCGTTGTAGGAGCCCATGTAGAGGCCTGTGGACCAGGTGATGGCGTCACCGAGAGTAGGGATCTGATAGGTGTTCTTGGTAAGAGCGTTGGTCGCCATGGATATGGGGTACTGAACGCTCTTCCCGCTGTTGTGGTTGATCTTCTCACGATTCTTCCACAGCGGGACAACCTCTCCATCAGGCTGCTCCCAATACTCCCACCCAGTTGCGCGGTGTGCGAACTCACTCCAAACCCAAGGATTAGGGCCATAGAGAAGGGTAAGCCACCAACGGGTCAACCAACTGTCTTGATCGAGTGTGCGATTAGCTCTTGGCATCAATCCCCCTTCGTCGAAAACTCAAAGGCGATGTCTGGAAAGCCAGCCATCCTCCTTCATTACAGTCCATGTTTGAGGTAAGGCACTATACGAGAAGCCCTTTTTTGGCTCAAATATCGACGGTATCACCCCATTCGAAGAAGTCACCGGTGAAACGTGCCGGAGCACGCATGTTGATGGCCGAAACGATGTCCTCCAGGAGCAACCCCTCATGAGTGAAGCACTCAAATATGGTCTGGTAGGCCGTATTCGTCGTGATGTTGATCACAGGCCTTGCGTAGTAGAAGCTCGGGTAGTCGTGATGACTGTTGAACCAACGGGCGTACATCTGGGCGTACCACAAAGGCCGCCATGCGAGGTTCGATGCGTGCACCTGTTCCTTGAGTCCATTCAGGACGACAACGGTGTCGAACGCCACAGACCACTCAGTTTCCACGGGGTGGGGGTTGTAAACGAACGCTTCAGCCACCAAAACCCGCACCGAACAGGTCTTTCGCCCTTCTTCACCGAAGAGGTCAACCTTCAAATCCCCCTGGAGGGTCCTAGAAGGCTGCAGGAGACGAGATCTCCGTTCGCTGTACACCCTGCCTAGGGAACTGATTTGATAGCTTAGAAAGCCTTCTACGGGCTTCCAGAGCTCTTCTTCCATTCTGAACACCTCCTGCCAACGGCAACTTCTGTCTTGTGAACCCCGGATTTGGAGTTTTGCGTCAAATTTGCAAAATTTCGCCCCAAAAGAGTTCTATGGAAAACCGGCACACTATACGTTTTACTACACCATGAATCTAACGTATAGTATAGGGTATTTCTATAGAACTCTTTTGGGGTCTGTTTTTCTCAAATTTGACGCAGAGGTCAGAAAACCTCAAAACTGCATGAAAGTGCATGAAACAGCACATAAACACACAGTTTCGAGGCTCTTTTAGGCCGGTTTTGGCCCAAACCTCTGCGTCAAATCTGAAGCGTCCTGTCACGACCGTGCACACTAACCCGACCGCAGGACCCCAAAAACCTCCATCTCAACCTCGAATTTCCGCTCGTTGAAGGTCTCTTTTCGACCCAGTGCTTGCTTGATTCCAACGTCGATCGCCGAATTTGACGCAAGAATGTAGTAGTACAAGGTCTCGAAAGGGGTGTCCAAACGGTCGATTCGACCCATCGCCTGGTGGTGATTCTTGTACGAATAGGTCAAACTGTACAGGATCATGGCATCCGTAGTGGTGCAATTCCACCCTTCTGCACCCGCTGTGTACTGGACGAGATACACCCATCGATCACCCTCAGGGACCGGATCCTTGCGGTGTCCGTTCCACTCGAAGACGTCGATTTCACTCCTCAACTCCCTCAGAATATCGAGCTCATAGTTGAAGGTGTAGAAGATGATCAACCGAGGGTGGCAGGTCATGAGCTTCCTCACCATCTCGAGACGAGACGGATCGCTGTTCGCCACACGACGCATCAGACGGAACATCTCTGCCACATCCTTGACAGGACGCTCCTCAAAGGGGTTCCAACGGTCCTTGAACACCCTCTCGAAGAGCTTCTTGTCGAACTCTACCTCCAGGTAGTTGACCACCCTTTCCGCTCTGGACTCGTAAGGCATCTCAACGAGTACTTGATTTCGTAGGTCTTCCAGAACACGCTCGTCCAAATATCGTCGGACTTTAGGGAACTTGGACCAAGGTTCGTAGACGACATGACGACGCTTGAACTCCGTAATGTTCTTGTAGAACCCATTGGCGATGAACACGGGAGCGTAATCGAGCCACGTGTCTCCAGGAGTCGCACTGAGAACGATCCATCGATTGCGTCTGGCGATTTGGAGGAAGGCCTTGACCCAAGCTCCGCTACCAACCAGACGTTGTTCGTCAAAGACAAAGAAGCAATCCTCGTACTCGGTGAATGCTCCGATTTTGTTCCAAGACTCAACAGTGACAGATCCAGCTCTTGAATACTCCTCCTTCCGACTGATTCCGAGCTTAGCAGCTTCACCTTCCCATTCCAGCGAATCTCTTTTCTTGGCTGTCGTGATGATGACCAGGTCACGCTGTGGCTCCTTCTCGAGGTAATAGCTCAAGGCAGTGAGAGACTTACCACTACCGACCCCACCCCAGAGGATGCAGCCGTTGGTCATGTTCTCGACCGCCTCCTGTTGGTGTGGTCGTAGTTCGATCATGTCGTTTCGTCGTCCTTTCCATCCTTGTCCGCTTCCTTCATGACATTGGGGAGCGCCATGAGGTAGATGCCTATCTCTTCATCGATCGCTACCTCCAACGTCCAATGTCCTGCGTAATCGACCATCGTCTTGGGGAGACTTGCGATCCCGACGGCCTTGTACCCACCATCGAAGTACGTCACGATGGGGATGCGGGCCACTTCCTGACTGTTACCACTGGCGTCTGTCACTGGATGTCCTTTCGTGGTTATACGTGAACAGAAAAAGGAAAGCCCCATGTAGGGGCTAACCTTTCAGATCCCTTCGTTGAGGATCCGGATGGCGATGTGACGGTTGGTCAACTCGACACCGTAGAAGCACTTCGCGATCTCCTGGCGGATCTCGTCACGGCGTCCTGCAGGTGGCATTCCATCTGCGAACTCCTTTCGGAGATCCACCAGGCGATCGATGAAGTACTGCTTCCGGTCTTCGAGTTCTTCGATCGTCGGGGGCTTCATCGGATTCTCCTTGGTAGGGTGGTCGTCATATAGCCCCATGTTTTCCTTACGGAAAGACGATCAGTCCACCTCGAGGCGCTGGATGGACTGCTTGACCTCCGAGTCGAAGGCCTTCTCCCAGGCCTCCCTCAGGGCCTGCTTCTCCTCCCAGGCCTCCGGAGCCCAGTACTTGTCCCGGTCGATGCCCTCCTCGTCGAGGAACTCGTCGATGCCCTTGACCTGGCGGTAGTTGGCCACCCATCCGACGGCGCCCAGGACACCCACGATGTAGGCCCACTTGTTGCGCTCGAGGTGGTCGAGGAACTGCTCGATGCGGTTTCGCAGCTGCAGCTTCTTGTTGATGGTGATGATCTTCTCATCGCTGGACATGGAATTGCTCCTTGGTTGGTTGGTTGGAATATGGAATGGCGAAGACCAAAAAGGAAAGCCCTTGTTAGGGCTGACCTTTCAAAACTCACTTCTCCTTCTGGGCCTTGGCGTTGAACGCCTCGAGTGCGGTGAGCCCGCCCCAACACACCACGACGGTGATGATGTTGAAGGCGAGCACGGTGAACACGTCGGCGATCGGCATTGTGGTCTCCTAATGGTCGGAGGGAATGGTCTTCATATACCGACATGTTTCTTTTACGCACCTGAGCAAAAAGGATGATCCATGTACACGTTGTGCACACAGATCACCCTTTCGGAACTCAGTCCTCCATCAGGGTGATGGTGTTCTTGGCGAGGTTCTTGCTGAACCAGGCGAGACCGAGGGCACCGACAGCTCCGAAGAAGATCGCACGGTTGCGCGACCTCCGTCGGGACTGCTCGGCTTCGATCTCCTTGTTCTGCTTCGCAAGATCCATGAAGCGGTCGAACATGACAGTACTCCTTTTGGTAGGGGATGGGTCTCCATTATAACCCATGTTTCTCCTACGGAAGGCAAAAAAGGAACCCCCATGTAGGGGTTGTCCTTTTGTCAACGATTCATCCAGTTCTTCTTGCGGCTAGGACGAGCTTGGAACTTCTGGAAAGCCCAGCGGATGATGCGTCCGAACATCTTGATCAGGACCCACACCACCTTCATCGCGAAGATGAGGATGGTGAAGATCCCGACCAAGATGACGAACCCACCGAAGTTGCTGCGGCTCTCGGTAGTCGAATTGCTCACGGGTCTCTCCAATGTGGGAATGGTCGAATGGTCTTTCATATACCCGCATGTTTTCCTTACGAATTCGTCTCTACCGCAGAGCCATTGCGATCAATTCAGACTTCCTGCGCAAGGTCTCGTAGTACTCCTTGCTGCCATACGACCCGTTGTCGATCGACGCCTTGGTGTACGCACGCTTGTCCTCGATCAAAGCCTCTACCACGATGTCTCTGACTTCTTCGTTGCACAGCATGACCAGGTCTTTGGTTGACCGTTGCCCTACCAAGAACCCGACCATACAACTCAATGTATACCCAAATACTATGAGCACAACAACAACAAACTGCACAACACTCTCTTCGTTGGTTACGGACAAAAAAGGAAAGCCCATGTATCGGTTGATACATGAACTTCCCTTTGGGGACTATCAGTCCTCCTCGGGCTCGACGGCCTTGAGGGCCTTGATGGCCTCCTTCTTGGCGAGTCGGCGCTCCTTGGCGTCGGTCACGAACGTCCGGGCGCGGCCCTTGACCTTGTCGTAGCCCTTCGTGGCAGCAGCGCCAGCAGCGGCGCCGATGCCCAGCAGGGCGAGGACGGTCAGGTACGCACCACGGTCGTCTTCGGTCTCGACGTCGTCGGTGGCGTCGATCACCTCGTCGGTGGTCTCGTAGGTCTCCATGGTTGTCTCCTTGGGTAGGGTTCGGATGGGTCTCCATTTAACGGCATGTTTTTCTTACGCCTCTGGATCCTCCAGCGTACCCTCTTCGATCATCTCGTTGAAGACGTAGTCCACTTGCTCCTGGAACTCTTGCTGCATGTTGAACAGAATCATGCCATGCAGGTTGTCCACGGAGTCGTTCAGTCTCTTCATACGCCGAATCATGCGAATCTCAGTCGTCAATAGCACTGCAGCCCCGATCAATGCGGATGCCACGAACCAATAGCCGTTCATCAAGTCGTTTGCCTTTGGCAATTTGATGAGGTCTTCCGGTTGGTCTGGCATTCGTCTATCTCTCCTTTCGTTGCGGGAATATAGCTTGGGTTGGGCAGTTGTTGACCGCATGCCCAGGCGGTTATGTCGACTAGCTCTCGTTGAGTTACTGCTTATGGCCGTGCTTCAAAAAGCCATAGTCTCGATATCGAAGAACCTCAATCAGACGTCCGTCCACTTCTATCATGAACGATTCCGTTTTGAGCAGTTCCGGGACTGGGAGTTCGATATCCATGTTCAGACTCTGCTTTATCGCTATGCAGTGCTCGTATGTCGGATTTCTACTTCCAGTCTCGAAACAAGAAAGACTCGTAGGCGGGATGTCAGAAAGATCAGAGAGCTCGGCCAAAGTCATTTTCAAACTCGTTCGAATGCGCTTAGCCTCGGCCATGAATCCCTCTGGGATATTCGGGTACTTTCTTTTTACTGGCATTCGTCTATCTCTCCATCTCCTCGAGGGCCTTCACCAGCTTCCCAGTGTCCTCGATGACGTCCGCCACCGGCCCCAGGACCTGGAACGTCAAGACCTTCAGGACCATGCCGTTCCGGACCGTGTAGAACGGGATCTTGACGATCTCCGGGATCTGGAAGTCGAGCTCCTGGTCCGTGTATCGGAACGTGGGCCGCTTGTTGGGAGGGGTGGGGTCGAGCCCCAGGACGTTCAGGACACAGTCCCGACGGCTGTTGCTCATGACGCTCACACCCCGCTCCAAGGCGCTGATGCCCGACTGGACAAGGTTGAGGTTGTGCTTGTCGTTGACCAGCTCCGCCAACTCCTTCTGGGTCAGACCCGCCTCGACGCGCTTGGCCCTGATGTTCTCACCCAGGGTGAGGTTCTGCTTGGTCATGTCAATAGCTCCAATCGTGTTGTTGAATGTTGGGTGGGCAGTTTTCACCCGCATGCCCAGGCGGGGGAGAGACTCCCTACCATGGAGTCGATCTAGCGAACTAGCCGGAGAGACCCCTTTTGAGGTCCCTCCAGCGTCCTGAAGACTTCCGTCCATTGTGTCCTACCCCTGGTCCTAAGCGACCATGAGTCTAGACTTCTTCTCCACACCTGGACATGCAGTGGGATTACCCTTCAGCGGTTTTTTGTTTGCAACATCGGTTGATCAGACCGACATCGTGCTGTGTTATCCTTCACAGATCACGTAGTTGGCTAACGTTCCATACCCGTTATTTAATATGCTCGTTTAAGCATAACCAACTACCGCTCTGAGCCTAAGATCTCTTTAACGTCGCTCAGACGACGGGGTCCTCAGTAGTTGAGCGACCCGTTGGAGATGCCCTCGGCGAGCTGCTCCTTCTCCTCGTCGGAGAGCTCCTTGAGCTCCGCGGCGAAGTCGGCCAACTTCGTTCCCGGCCGCATCCCGAAGTACTCCTTCAGGATCTTGGTCGTCCCCGGCTTCTTGGGTGCCTCTTCAGTCATGCTACTGTCCTCTCTGAATATGGGTGGGATGGTGGGTGCCCCGCATACTTCTATTCCGGGGCTAGGCGGCGTGCAGTCCCTGTGATGAATCTCTGGGAAGGAGAGGGTTTCATCCATCGGGCACGAGGTCCAAGGCCTACTACGCAGGCCCGTGTTATCTCACCGCTTCAAGCCAAACCAATAGCAAGGCCCTTCTCGTCCGCTTTCGCAGAGTCAAAAAAGGGATGCCTAGTCTGACACCCCTACAGTCGTTTGTGCTGTAGGACCACAGTGCCCATAGCTGCCTGCCTTGACCCCGTCCTATGGTGTACGGGTCATATGCTGCGCAGGTCAACAGCTCCATCACTCTTCCATGGACCAGAAGGTGATGAATTGGTCGGAGATACCGACGCCCTGAATGCTGTAAGTCGTCACGTCCTCACCGTCGTCGACCCCGAATACCACGAACGATTCGTCCGGTTTGTCCTTTAGGATCTTCTTGACGTCGGCTACGGTCATGAACGCCTTGAGTTGCTCCATAGTCTCTCCTTGAATGCGAATGGCCGGGGCAAAAAAAATGAAGAGAGGACTAGGGTGGTAGCCCATCTAAAACTATCCACCAACGGGTGCTGGCTTAGTATTTGGCAGCACACCTTAGTGTCTCGTTTCTTCTCTTCATATAGCGGGATGTTTTTCTTACGGGTCGGCCAGGGCGGCCTGACAAGCGGATGGAGAGGGGCCGCTCCAGACTGTAAGACTCTTGCCGAGAGGTCTTAGCGCCCTGACGATCACTGGTCCACTGAGACGACCGGTACTTCCTCCGTACGATCGAGATCTCGATCGAGGAGGGTCGCCACCGGCTGCTCGATGGCCCGGAGGTTGAGTGGGATGAACTGGTTGAGGAACGACCGAGGCGTGTAGCAACGGATCCGATGACCGTAGCGGGTCATCCAGTAACCGATGTAGACGTGGCGCACCACAGGGACGGTGTTTCGATCAACGATGATGAACTTCTCACCGTTGTCGGTCTTGGAGAGGAAGCCGATCTCCTTGGCAACCTCGTCGATGTTCTCGTTGGTGATCTGGACGGCCTCGATCACAAAAGGCTTTCGGATGAACTCAGTCATCTCCATTGTGGATTGAACTCCTGTTCTGGTGAGTGGTGGGAGGGAATCAGTCTTCGAACGACTCATCTGGCGGCAGAGCGTACTTCTGCTCGAGGACGTCTTCCTCGATGGTGACGTACATCGACTTCAAGTAGCCCTTGATGCCGCTCTTGCCGTTGTTGTGCCAGGTCGATCCGTTGATGATCATGTCGACGGTGCGAATGTCCGCCCAATCGAGGATTTCAATCGTGTTCTCATCGAGGTGGGTGCGCCCCTGAGAGGTGATCATGACGACCAGAGGAGGACGATGACGGTAGCTGACCCGAACCTGGATGAACGGCTTCGGAGTCTCATCCTCATCTCGAGGTCGAGTCATCCGGACAGTCCATCCGTCTTCGATCAGCTGGTCAGCGATTGCGGGGTCGACACAGACACTGAAGTTCCTGTCCCCCTCAGCGTTATACCTGCCCTCCCGTCCTGAGAAGTTCCGGAACGGAAGGATCAACTCAGCGTCCTCGATCACGAGGGTATTCGGCCTCTCAGCCATAATCACACTCCTTGGATTGGTTGGTTCGTGAATTCATCGATCGGACAGAACTGCTCGATCGCTTCTACCGAAGCGTTGACCAGGTTGTCGAAATATAGCTGATCGATGTCGATTTCATCGCCACTGTCAAGGCGACTCTTTGCAACATCGCTCTCAACCCACCTGAACCCCTTGGTCCCTGCCACAGCGTATTTCTTGTCCTCCGAGATCCGGTACAGCGTACCGCCATCCTTCTCCACTGGGACGAACACACCAGTACGCCCCACATGTCGAAGAAGCGGATGCTCCTCGTCCCCGAAGTCCAAATACATGACGCCCTTCGTGACGCTCTTGGCCTCGCAATAGTCCGAGAACTCGAGCGGCTCCTTGCTGAAGAGGGTCTTGAACACATACGGATGCTGGAACTGTGCCCCAACAGCCGTCCAATGGTCTCCGTCCTTCGCAATATAGACGGCATCGTTCACGAGACAGAACTTCTCGTAGGTCGTTTCGTGCTCGAACTCGTAACCGTAGCGCTTGCCGAACTCCGAGACGAACTCGATGATCTCGGGGGTAGCCCCAGGGATCTTGATCGAATCCGTCTTGATGTGGGCAACGGTGAAGCCCTGCTCCTGGACGGCCTTCTTCAGGTCGATCATGAACAGAGCACCACGCTTCGCTACAATATTGTCACGGTTGCGGTTATCTCGAAATGCGTTGTCGAATCCGGCACTAGTGAGTCCGTAGACGATGTTGATGACAATCTTAAGAGCGTAGGCCAAAGCCTCAGCATCGCTATCGTCCCCAAGAAACTTGGCGAGTTTACCGTCAAGGAGCGTACGGGCCTTGTCGAGGTCCTTATGCTTAATTGCCATTCTCGCTGACTTGAGGTCACTGAAGTTGGTGGTGTACGGTCCGAAGAGGTTAAGTTGCTCGATACTCGTCGGATGCATACTCGCCACGTCCAGAAGCGCCACGTCCTCGTAAACACCGGTCTCTGCATAGACATAGCCACCTTCACCTGTGACTTCTCCACGGTAGGTGCTCTCCTTCCCATCGAATTTGTAACCTGGGAACTCCTCACTGAGATCAGTGTAGACGAACAGGTCCTTGTGGTTCTTGTCGTTGCCAAATATGATCTTGGCGGTGTGCTCACGTGTCGTGCTGTTGACCGACAGCCCAGACAACTCAGAGAGGATCTGCCGAGCGACGAAGTCCTGTCGGCGGGCATTGAAGACCGCTTCTGTGGCATTCACGTCGTTCACGCAGTATTCCTCTACCTTTCCCCAGAGGCCTTCGGGCACAGGCTCATCCCAAGGGATGTCCAACTCCATGTGGAGGATCCCGAGCTCGATTTGGAACTTCTTGAGGCTCTGCTTCTTCGAACTGAAGTCGTAGATGTCAGCGTAGGAAAGCGAGTAGGCTTCTCCGAAGAGAACCTGCCTGTCGTTTCCTCCGTTGATGATCCTCTGACTCAGGTTGTACAGCTCCTCGTTGGAGTATCCAAGGAATCTGGCGTAGAGAATGTGGTTGTCGTACCGTCGGTTGTTGAACCCCACGAGGCGTACCTCGAAGAGCTTCTCGATCTCCGAAGACGTGGGGTTGATCATCCGCACGACCTTCTCAGATCCTTCGCTCTTCCAGCACACGACGAAGAGATTCGGGTACACCTCAACATCGAAGAAGACGATCGGAGCGTCATCCTCAGAAGAAGCCTCAGGCATTGCTGCCTTTGAGACGAACTGCATCTGCTGGACCACCTTGATGCAGTCCTTGGAGTGGTTGGTGCTCCTGGCTGCGAACGTAAGGACATCGGTCCTCATGTCACGAAGGTCGTACGCCAACCCAGAGTCGTAAGCGTCCTGAAGGATCTTGTGGATGAAGTCGACGGACGGCTTCGTTCCTGGATGAATCTCCTTACGGAGGTTTCGCCCGATCAGATCCCTCAGGCCACGTTCGCTCTTCACGCTCTGCACAGACAGCATGTTCTTGTCCTTCTTTGGGAGACCGCTACCAATCGTCGTAACGTTGAAGTTGTTACATTTGGTCAGCTTGCGTCTGAGACTGGAGTCCCCAGGGAGGGTCTTCACCTCAATACCGACGTCATAGACGTTCGACAGCTCGCTGGCGTCACCCGAGTAAATATAGTGCAGGTGCAATCCTTGGCCACTCTTGCTCAATTCAGCATACGTCGGAGGCCATTCCGACGCAGCCCTCAGGTTCCTGTCCAGCGATTTGTTCCCGTCCTCATCCGTGAGATCGAAATCTATCACGATGTGGTTCTCCGGGACTTTGACGTAGTGAAGCTTGGACGTGTCGATGTTTGACAAAGTCGTGTCGACGTTCGCCCATCGTTTCCCGGGCGTTCCCTCCTTGGTTGCGTACTGAGCAGGCATTCCGGCGTTCATCTCATCGAACACCGACGTTTGCTCGATCAGCTCCGTCAGGAAGGGCGCTCCGGTCTTCACAGGGATGTCACTCACTGGAACAGGAGGCGTGAGGTGTTTGAAGCCCTTGTAGTAGCTCCTCACCTCAGTGTCTCCGAGTCGGTACCTCTCATGGAACTCCTCGAAGTAATCCTTGAGCTGTTCTCGGAGCTTGTACTGAGGCAGCATCTTCTCGATGCCTGTATCAGCACAGAACTCCTTGTACAGGACCCAAGCCCTTTTCAGGGTAACGCCGTCTTCGAGCTTGAATATGTCGAAGCACGACTCAACGAAGTTGTAGAAGACGTCCGTTTGGAGCATCATCTCCGTTGGGCGATACCCAGAATAGTAATTTGCCCCTCTTGCCTTGTACTGTCCCAGGCAATGATGAGCAATTGCGCCGAGCTCAAATCGGATCTGATCCATGAGTAGATGATAGGTATCATGATCAATCGTCCGTTGAGTAGGAACAACATCGATCAACCTCCTTATGATACCTGATTTGGCGTCGGTGATCTTCACAGGAACGTTGGTCCCCATGAACAGGAAAGCATTCGACCTCGCTTCGAACGGGGTCTTATACTTCTCGTTCACCGTCATCATCTCATGCGACACGATCGAGTTCAGTTTCGTGTTGTCGTAGATCTTGCTGAGGTCCCCGTCGTGCTGAATGGCTACCAGTGGGTTCCCCTTGAACGCTGCTGTTGCGAAGGCGTTATTGCTGCCAGCTAGCTCACGAGCGTCAAATATAGCAGTGTAACCCTCGAACAGCTGTTCGATGATGTTCAAGATCGTCGACTTACCACTACCTGGGGGTCCGTAGAAGACAAGGAACTTCTGGATCTTCTTCGAATCCCCTGACACCACCGCACCGATGGCCCACTCGATCTTCGCCCTCTCCTCATCGCTGTAGAGTGTTCCGACTAGAGTGTCCCAACTCGGGCACGGTCCCGACGAAAGAGAATACGGAAGCCTTCGGCTGACGTGGTCAGACTTCTTGACCTCCGTATTCTCAAACGTCAGTTTCTCGTCCAGGTTTCGACTGTTGGAACTGCTGTTGCGCAGGAACCTGTGGAACGAATCCCACAAGCCCGTTGCATTCGATTCCATCGTGTCAACCTGGTAAGGGACATTGTTCTTGGCTTCGAGCTCCTCGGCTGTGCGCCGAAGGTCTTCATCAACAAGACGCTGGACGTCGTAAATATCGGTCGACCAGAGTCCCGCTGCTTCATCCCAGACTGCATAGAAGGCTCCGCCTCGGGTCATGAGATCCTTGGACCGTCCAACCCTCCAGTCAGGGAGAATACGCAGGACGCCAGTTGTCTTGCTCTCTTTGATGATGACCTTGTAGAAGTCCACATATCCCCTTTCTTCAGTAGGGTTCGTTTTCGCTGATGTACTCCGAGAACTGGTACCAAAGTTCGGTGGTTCGCTGGTCTCTACTCGGGTGCCTGAGTGGGAACAGGCCTCCTTCGCCATCGTACTCATAGAGTCGCCAGACGAATCGGTACAGAACCTCGTTGATGTAATCGATGTCGAAGTTCTGATCTGTTTGATCACCAAGTCCGAGGTTGTTTATGAACCTCCAGAACCAGTCGATAGAGGGGATGTCGGTGTCGAATTCCGCTCGTCTCGACAGTGCGATAAGCATCTCAAGTACCGAACAGCCGTCGTCGAACCACGACATGCTGTGAAAGCCCTTTTTGTTCTGCTTCAGGAACTCCATTCGTAGATCGGTGCCATCCTCTGCTCTGTTGTCGTCTCCTGAGAGCAACCAGACGAACTCCGTCCGGAATATAGCTTTCAGGAGGCCACAATAGGTGTCAAACGGCACCCCATCGAGGTGAACCTTGGCGTACAACCAATCGAAGTAGACGGTCTCAAATATCGGATCCATGATCACTCATCCTGCAGCTTACGCTTTCGAGAGTGCTTGATCTCGGTATCTGAGTCCTCGTGAAAGTTCCCGAGAACCTCTTCCTCGTAGTACCCACGATCGAGGAGGATCTCGTACTCCGCCTCCAACTGGTCGTTGCGAACGAAGAACACGCCTGGGTCGTCACTCCCATGCCCGAACTTCAACTCGCCAACGATACCCAAGTAGTTGTAGACAGGAACTTCATTGCTGTCGACCATGATGTCATCGCCAGCGTAGTACGTCATCGTCAACTGGGTGTAACCGCTTTCCTCCGCCCAGAACTCATCCTTGTGGAGGACGTAAGGAGCGTTTCGTGTCCTTGCCTTCACCTCTTCTTCGTAGTCCCATTCGGGGCTCGAATCAGCGAAGACGTTGGTCACGGTGTCATTCGGTTGATCGACGACTTCGATGGTCTTGGGATCTCGTCGTGGAAGAGTCTCCTCCGGATCGATCAGACGACCCTTGTAGTCAGGGTCAAATATGATCTCTCCATCAGGCGTTGCTTCACCAACGAGAACCCACTCATCTTCGTCAACAGAGACATCCTGCTTGAGGTACTCGTCGTCAACGAGAACCTCGTCCACGATCTCCTCAAACTCATCCACCACCTCCTCGAACGCCTCGAGGACGTCTTCAGCGACCTTCTGGTACCGCTTCGAGCCGACGAAGTAGCCGACGCCAGCCCCAACGCCGAAAGCGATGAGGCCAACGCCAGTAGGAATTGCCCACTTCTTCTGGAGGATGTGTGTCTGGATGTCACTCGTGAGTTTCTCGAGCATGATCACCTCAGATCTTGTCGTAGATGACCCCATCGACGTTGAAGTCGATCAGGGCCACAGGGTCTCTTCCGATGGCGAACTCACGGTTGTGGTCCTCCTCGAGTCCGAGATCGATGAAGTTGTCACCATCACCGTTCCAGACCCATCCGACCACAGCACCTGCCGAAGAACGTTCCATCCCAAAGGCGTCGTAGACATCGTTCAAGAAGACATGCCCGCGGCTCCTCAGGACTCTGTTGAAGTACTCCTGCTGGCACTGAGCGAACATCCTGTTGACGCCAGGATATGGCTCCCATGCCGTGCAGTCTTCGTTGAAGAGTCGAGCATAGGCGACAGGGCCGGACAGCGACTGAGTCGTCACCTCCTCGCCGTCGACCTCCTTCACCTCTCGATGGATGCCGTGATAGAGCTCGAGCTCCTTCTCCCTCCCGACTTCTCCACGGACCCGAGAACGGTACTCGTCGTACGCCGAGAGAACCGTACCGAGAGTGACGGTGAGGGCCGCATTCCGCCTTGTGAGCGAGATGTGCGACCCGGTGAGCGCTGCGATGCCTGCTCCGGTCACGATGACCGCCGGAGCATAGAGCTTCGCAATGCGCATGACCCCGACGCCATAGACGTATCCGAGGTCCTTGATGTACTCGTCGTCAGCACCTTCTCGCTTGACGATCTTGGCCTTGCGCTCGTTGAGGCTCTTCACCTCCTCGATGTCATCGTTGGTCTCGTCGACGACCTCCGAGAGCTTGAGCGTTGCACGGCACGCCAGGTACGTGCCACCGATCACGGCAGCGACTCCCGCACCGAAGAAGATGTGTGGCGAGTTCTTCTTGGTCTTGAGAGCCGCTGTTGCGACCGTCCTGGTGATTCCTGCAGGGATGATGGACATTATGCCTCCTCAGCGGGCTTGTGGTCAGATGGGTTCGACAGGTGGGAGATCGAGCAGGAATCCCTCACGGATATGGCGGATCGCCGCACCACGCAAGGTCACCCAACCCCACTTGTTGTCTACGTGGGTTGTCGGTTGTCCGACGAGCTGTCGCAGGTCAGACAGAGAAGCAACATCGTACGAGTCGATGATGTCCTGGAGTCGTTCCATGACCAACTCGGCCTCTTCCCTCGTCTGCAGGACGAGTTCGGAGACGTCATGTTGGCTGAATCTCGAGTACGACGGCTGATCAGGAAGGTTCGGGCGGTATCGAGGCTCATCGTGGTACGAACGCCGGACAGGCGTGTTGTACGTGATACGAGGGCTGTACGACTGAGGCCTACGGGGCATGCTCTGTTCACCGTAGACCATCCGCTCGATCCCCTTGGTGGTCGCATCGACCAAGAGGTTCCTGAATGCGGGGAGGAGAACGTCGCCCAGGATATAGCGAGCGACGGAATGCGCATCTCCTCCGAGGAACGTCTCCTTCAGACGCCTACCAAGAGGCTTCTTGTGGACGACAACCTCGCCAGTGATGACCTTCTCAATCTCCTTGGGCTTCTGGGAAGCCTCCTTGGACTTTCGACTGTTCGCCTGGTAATCCATATATGCCTACTCCTTCAGGAATTGGTAGGTGCTGGGGGAAGGGGCTTGTCCTGGTCCGGCGGATTGAGGAATCCGGCAGGCATGACTCCCTGGAGGAACGCCAGCAGCTTGTCTTCGCTCGTTGAGAGACTTTCGACGAGCTCGCCATAGGCATTGGTGCCTTTGAACCACGCTCGGGTCTCGTCGTTCTTGATGAACGTCTTGCCGTCAGCGCTCTTCTCTCCGTATGCCATGAGGATCACGTCGAGGATGGCGTTGACAGGCACGACCATGTCCTGTCGCTTCACCGACTCCTCGAGGCGGCGTCCGCCAGCGCCGAAGAACATAGCCTGGACCTGGATGGCCTCGGCCTTGTTGAGGTGGAAGTAGAACGTATCGGTGACCTTGTTGCCTTCCAGGTCCTCGTACGTGATGTCCTGCTTAAGCATTGTGCTCCTTCAGTTCGAGAGTGGTCTTGTTGCGCTTGTGCTCTTCGAGGTAGTAGTCGTAGAGCTTCTCCACCAGGATGGTCGCTCCCCAGGCCGCAATGGACCCGAGGATCGACTTCGCCAAGGTGTGGATCTTGGGGTCGTCGTTGTCTTTCTTGAACAGACTCACGTGTCAATCTCCAATCGTGAGTCGTCAGATGGGCTTGATGTAGTTGTAGTCGAAGGCGATGCAAGGACGCCCGTCCTCCGACAGAACCGTGGTGAACACGAGTTCGAGCAGACGATTTGAGTCCCACCCGAGCTCGTTCGAGTGGGAGGTGTGCGGCAACCCGACCGAGTCGTAGAACACGTCCAGGTTGACGTACAGGTCACTGATGATCGCAGCGTTGATCTCGTTCGTCGTGCGCTTGAGGGTCTCCATGTCGCACATGAAGTACCGCTTCGTGTAGAGCTCACAGCAGAGCACCTGTCCAGACCCCAGCACGATCGTCTTTGCTGGAGTGTTCTTCTGGACCTTCTCCTCAGCGATCTTGTCACGGATCGCCAGCTCCTTGTTTTCTCCGATCTGCTCGACCACCTTCTCCTTGTATTCCGAGAACGCTCTCTCGGTCAAGGCGTAGGCACTCACAGCAGCTGCGGTTCGTCCTGAGGAGATCTTGTTGGACATGGCGATGGAGGCGATCGTCCCAGTTCCAGAGATCACCGTAGGGACGTACAGAGGCCAGACAGCCTTCACACGCTCCTTGGTCCTCTGGACAGGGTCCTCAGCGGTCCCCTGATCTGCCTCGATGTCACGGATGACGTTGGCCGCCTTCCATGACGCTCGTCCTGACAAATATGCCGTGACGATGGTGCCTGTGATGCCCGCTGCTGCCAGCAGGATTGGTGAACGGCGGTTGGTGAGCTGCGATGCTCGTCGGATGTTGCGAGTCAGCGGTGATTCTCCCATCATCGCCTCCGCATCTCACGGACGAACACCCAGATCAGCCACAGACCACCGGTAAGCACCGTCATGACGATGTCACCGATGAAACTGAGGCATCCGTAGTTGCTTCCTGATGTACTCATGTACGCATCTCCAATGTAGCGGTTGGTGTAGATCTGAACTCGTCTGGTCCCCATGATCAGGGCTCGTAGATGATGGTCTTGCCGCTCTTCAGCGACGCCAACACGGTCATCTCTCCCTCGACGTTCCGGAGGGCCTCCAGACCGACGAGGTTCTTCTTGCTTCCCTGCTTACGACCGAACTCCGCTCCAGTGAGGAACGCAGCAGCCATAGCAGCGACGAACAGAACCCTGTTGGGGTGTTCGTTGACCTGACGGACCAGGCCGTCCTTTGCCTTCTTGGCAATCTTCTCGATCATGACTCTCCTAATTGGTTGGAATGGGTAAGACAAAAACCTAAGTCCATGTTGGACTCAGGTTCGAAGAACTACTTCTTCTTGGTGCTGTTCTTCACCATCTTGGCGTAGGCACGGCGACCCTGCGCTGCGCTTCCAGCGTCCACCAACTTGGCGATCGAAGCGATCACCAGAGCGATGGCGGTGGCAGCGGCGATGGGGTTCTCCGTGACCTCATGCTTGATGTCTTTGAAGTTCATGTGCACTCCTTGGTAGGGAATAGGTCTTCATATAGCGAGATGTTTCCCTTACGACTCTCAAAAACCTAAACCCATGTCGGGTTCAGGTCTTGAAGGCTAGTCGTCCTTCTGAGGGGTGGCCAGCAACAGCTCGGTCAGGTTCTCGAACGTGGCCTTGCGGATCGTCACTCCACCGATCACGGATGCGATCAGTCCAGCGACGCTCAACAAGGTGCCATAGGTCATGGTCCTTGAGCTCATGTAGGGCTCCTTCGGTAGGGAATACGTCTTCATATAGGGCGATGTTTTTCTTACGGGCTGAAAGTCGCCCGAGTTTTGCCCAAAATTCCCCCCGGGAAATTTTTAGAGTCGATGTAGGGATTGCCAAAAAGAAGAGGCCGTGTAGGCGTTCTGCTCTACACGACCCCTCCTTTCGGACAGGAACTCAGGCGTCCTTGTCGGTCTTGATCTTCGGGATCATTCCGAAGGCCTTCGACGTGATCACTCGACTGTCCTCGGCGAACACGACGATCACGATTCCGACGAGGTTCCCAAACACGATGAGCATCGTATCGCGGCTCAGTCGGCGGGGGGTATTGCTACCCCTCATCTTCGTGAGGCGCTCAAGATGCGTCATGAGCTTGGTGTACTCTTCGGAACCGGGGTCTGTCGTAGCAAGCCTCTCGGTCAGTTGGGTGATCAGACTGTCGAAATCGCTCTTCTTCCTGAACGAGTCAAGTCCAATCATGGGTACTCCTTTCGGTTGTCTCTCCATTACAGCCCATGTTTGGGCTACGAACCGATCAATCGTCAGAATCGACTCCCATTTTGACGTCCTGAGACGAATGTTGCTGCTCGTGGATCACCTTGAAGATGATGTGGCTCTTCAGCCGAAGAGGCCCTGGATCGTCGTTCAACTCCAGCGAATAGAGCAATTCGCCGGATTCCCCCTCGCTGACGAGCATGTTGCCGTCGTAATGGATGAGGGATACGACGCAGGCTTTGGTCGTGAACATCAGAAACACGCCAATGCATGTGGTGATCGACAACGTTACGATGACGATCAAAGACGCATGCGGCCAGTCAAAGACCGCTGAGAGGCCTAAGTACATAGCCGATGCGCTAGGTGAGATCACACACACGAAGATCACAAGGAACTCGTAGACCTTCGCCGAAAGGACCATCTTTTGGTCCTTTGGTTTGTCATCTCTCGTCTTCTGGCTCATCAATCCTCCTAAGCCGACCATTGCCCCGGTGGTTCGTCAAGGGGTTGACGGACGATCGGAACGGTAGGTCGCTAATCTCTTCCATGATTCTGTCAGCTGTGCTGTTCCCACCGAGCACCTTGTAGGGAGCGTAGATGTGGGTCACCAGATGCTCGTATTCGTCTCTGGAGATCCACCCCCTTTCTATGTAAGATGCGCCGATGATGTCGAATAACTCACGAGAAAGACCTAGGAGGAGTTGGATCTCAGATTGCTTCTCAGACTGTCTCTGAGAGAAGAACTTCCAGACTCCAGCAGAGGCAGCAACGGTGTACAATCCCGTGAATACAAGAGCTACCCACTGACTCCAGTCCATTTGGTCTCCTACTTCTGTCAGAGTTCAGGAAAAGAACTTCCAGGAGAGATGATCTCAGACAAGGCGACACCCGCCGGAGCCTGTTCGAGTTGCTCGAGCACCGTGTTCTGAACCATCGTGTTCTCCTTGGCGAACTTCACGGTGTTGATCTTCAGCACCGCGCCAAGGAAGGTAGCTACCGCGGCGGAGGTGCCAACAACCTCCACACTGAAGGGTAGCCCCCAGATTCCAGCGATCGTGGCATAGAGCGTCGCTGCGGCTGGCAGAACCAGCGTCACAACGTCCTTGACCACGTCGTATGTCTTGTTGTTAAGTGTCAAGAGTTTCCTCCGGTCGTGTTGCTTTCACCAACGTTGGGTAAGCGTTGGTTCCGTTTTCATCTTCGATCTCCACGTACTCGCTTACCTGCATGTATGTGTCCACATCGTATTCGCCATTGACTCCGACGAAGTCACCGAGCTGATAGTCATCTCGATACCTGTTTCGAGTCAGGTTCATTGCGATCTGGACGTTGGAGATCGACATTTCGTTCATTGTGTTGAGATACCGAGCAGCCTTCTGCCCCATTGGCGGGGTGGTGATCATCAGATCCTCAAGAGTCGATGGCGCTTCTGAATAGCGGTCATCGAACTCATTAGCTTTGATCATCCCCCATCGACGATTGTATCCAGCCCCGAAATTCACAGGATCCGTGATCGTGATTGGATAGTCGATGATCCCACCTGTTTCAGGCGTGTTGTAGTTCTCGCCAACAAGCCCTTGGATCCTAATGAGGTCGATCCACTTACCGCTAACAAGAACCGCATTCTTCTTGCTCTTGATCGAGCGAAGATAGTCTGCAGACCGAATATCGCCGAACTCATGGGAGAACGCCACCTCTTTTGACTTGTTCTGAGGTTTAAAGATCTCAAGAACCAGATAGTCCGGAATGGCCTCGTAAAGTCCGTACTCCATTCCAATCTTTCCAGGACGAACCGCCCTCAAACCAAGACCATCAACAGCCAACAATTCTTTGACTGCGCTGTACAGGTCCTGCTTCTTGAACCTACGATCGGTCTCGTTACCCGTTGCCGCAGCCGAACTCAATGATGATCCAACAGCAGCAAAGACGTTCTTGATCCCGTCTCCATACACGATCGGGCCGTACCCCATGTAAATATGGAGGTTGATGAGGTGCGCGATTTGGTTCCAGCTCTTGTCTGATGTCAAGAGGAAGTCTGGATACGGGTAATTGGGGATGTCCTCAGGGTCGCCCAGCATGATCTGAGATCCGACGTATCGATTCTCCAAGAAACTGGTGAAACTACGTCCAGTGATCTTGATCGTCGTTTCCTGATCTTCCTCTACATGGATCTCATGGTTCTCCACGATCATCACTTCTGAAGTGTTGATGTGAGAGATGAGTGTCCCGATAGGAAGATCTTGTTCGACACCGCTCGAGATCTTCGATTCGATCGTGAACTCGCCCGGCTCGTTGAAACGCTCGATCCAAGTAACGCTGTCCCAGTTCTCGACGAGTTCTGCTCCCGTCAAGGTTAGTGACGGACCGGGGGCTGGTGGGAACTTGATGAGATCCATCAGACCCCCCAGTACGTCTTCGTGTGGATGAGCCGATCGATCGTGTAGTGATTGGCTTCAATTGCGAAAGTGGTCGTCCCAGGATATAGCATGGGCCAAACAGAGTTCGGCGAAACACGCTCCATCACATTGTAGACCACGTCATCACGTTCGATGGTGACTCCTCGTCTTCCGAACTCGCTCACGATTTCGAGCTTGTCTCCAACGATGAATCCTTCTACCTCACCGTCCAAGATGCCAGGAATCACTTCGAACTCCCAACCAGCCGGGGCGTCTTCTTTGATCACGAAAGAGGTGGACGGTCCATCGAAATCGACCCTGAAGATGAACCCATGAGGCGCAGTGCTCTTGGTGTCGGTAACCTCGATCAAGGTTTCGTCGGTGAAACTGGTCCCAAGGATCTGAGTTGGGCCTCCCGCATACAACAGTGGGTCGCTGCAATCGATATCAACATCGAGAAGGGGGTTCTCGGAGAAGTAATCGGTATCGACCTTGGTGATGTACCCGTTGGTGATGACCCAATCTTCGCCTGTAGCGACGTTAGGCATGTCCGACGGAGTAATCTTGACCTGAACGTGGCTAACCCTTGCTGCCGAGATCGCTTTGTAGAAGTCGTCTCGCACATCACCGTTCGACCTAGTCTCGAAAAGAGAAGAGGGGAACAGCTCCAACTTACAAGAGAGCACACGCTTACCCAATGCGTGAGTGAAGACACGCTTCCCAGTCTCCGAAAAGCCTGAAAACCGCTTCTTCACTTCCTCAGCTCCAAGACCAGTAATAGACTTGATCTTGAAGCCGGTCCAACCCATTGAATCTTCGAAGTCCAGCCTAGCGATGACTTCAGAGTCGTCGAGGGTCTGGTTGACAGCCACTAGCTCGATGTTAGTGATTCTCATCGGATCTTCAACTCCTCCTTCGCTAGGGTGATCTGGTTCTTCGTGTTCCGGTAAATATCGTTTGCCGTGAGAGGTGTCGGCGAGTAGATGTTCTGCTCGAACTTCACCTCTGTCGGGCCAGTAGGTTGCGTCTCGGTTGGAGTCTGATCCCTACGGAGATCAGTGGTCCGTGCGATCAGGTCAGCGTTCTGGAACGAGACCTGTGCGCCGATGTTCGTTGCTGAGACGAGTGAATTGATGGCCTTGGCATCCCTCGTGACGCTGGACAAGTCCAAGACCGGCGTGATGGTCGGGTTGAACTCGTTCATCCCTTCCAGATCGGTGCTGAGATTGCTCAGGACGCTGTTGATGGAGCGAACCGCCGTGTTAGCAAGACTAGTTGAAGCCTTGTTGACGGGGCGCTCACCATCCTTGATCCCAAGAACAAAACCTTCACCAATGCCTCCACCAATAGCCTTGAACACCTTCGACGGAGAATTGATCCCGAGGAACCCCTTCACTCCATCGACCATGCCCTTGGCCATATCGATTGCGCCTCTGGCTACCTCCTTGGCTTTCTCGGCCAGACCGCCGGTCATACCATTGACTACAGCGCCAATGATTCTGAGGCCAGCATCACGAAGCTCAGGGCCTCGACGGTCGATCACCTTTGCCAATTCGTCGAGGAAGTTGGTCAGGATTCTCATTCCTGCATCGGCGAATTCCGTGACGTTCTTGCCCAATCCCTCCAGGAACTTCAGGACCGCGTCCTTACCAGAGGTGACAAGTTCCTCGATGTTCATCGCAATGCCGTTGATGAGCGTCTTGACCATGTCGATACCTGCTCGAATCATGATCAGGGCGTTCTTCGTCAAGCCGTAGATGAAGAACACGATAGCTTGAGTAGCTGTATCAGCGATTGTGCTGACGATCGTGGTGATGCCGATGATCAGGTTCTGGAACAAGCTCGTACCAGCGTCAATGATGAAGTGGAGGTTATCGGAAATGGCCTGAATGAACGTTGCGATCAGGACCAAGACGGCCATGGTGATTTCAGGCACCTTGTCTGTCAAGCCCTGAATGAACTTGAGAAGAAGATCGGCACCAGCCAGGATGACCTCGTCGATCTTGTCGGCGACGCCTTTGAGGAACTTCACCAGCATCTCCATGCCAGCCTCGACGATCATCGGCATGTTGTTGTTCAGACCCTCCATGAACTTCAGGAGGAAGAACAGAGCCGCATTGACGAACTTCTCCCCCTTCGTGAACATGAGGTTCACCATGAGGTCGATGATGCCGCCAATGAGCTGCCCGATCTTCGGGAGGAACTTGATCATGGCATCGATGATCATCGTGAGGACCTTGTTGACCCCCTCGATCATCTTCGGAGCGCTGTCGACCAAGTACATGAAGAGACTGACCAGGCCCTCAGCAAGCTTCTCCATGAAGCCAGGAATGGCCTTGATCATGACGCCGATGACCTCAATGAGAGTCTCGATCCCCTTCTTACCAGCATTGGACACCGCCTCGAACGCCTTGGCCACGAGGAAGGCACCAATACCCATGAGAGCGAAACCTGCGCCGATGAGCATCAACGCTACGCCCATTGCGTTCAGAGCTGCGAGAACCGGTGGGAAGATGGTGAGAAGAACAGCTATTCCGGTCAAGACGAGCAACGCTCCACCAATCCCGACCAACCCCATGACAATCTGGCCGAAACTGAGATTCCCCACTATCTCTAGCGCCTTGGCCATAACGACCAAAGCTCCAGATATGACGAGCAATGCCATCGCACCTTGCCCAGCCATCGTCAACGCATTCGTAGCAACCGTCATAGCGCCAAGCATGATGACTAGTGCCCCAACGCCTTGCACAATGTCCAAGAAACTCATGCTCCCAATCGCCTGAATGGCTTTGCTGATGACCCAAAGGCCTGCTGAAAGAATAGCAAGACCAATCGCCTGGTCCATCAATTCTTTTCCGTCTGGAAGCAACGCTAGGCTGAGGACAAGAATTGCCATTGTGACAGCAAATGCCTGAACGCCCTTGACGAGATCCCCGAACTTCATCTTTGAGAAGCCTTCAATCACCTTGTAGAGGGACCTGATGCTCAGACCAAAGGCGATCATACCAACGCCAACTTTCTCAACGCCGGAATGAGCAAGAGCGATAGCCGATAGCGTGATGACGCCGAGCACGGACACAATACCAAAGAGACCCGTGAAGATCTCGTTTATGTCCATCCTTGAAAAGAGCCAGACGACTCCTGCGAATGCCGCTAGTGCCACTGCCATCAATCCAAGACTTATGGACGTGCGGATGAAGCTTCCTGATGCATTGCTTAGAAGAATGGCGGCGGGCGTGAGAATTGCCAGAGCCCCGGTGACCGCACCAAGCCCCTTGATGATGTCCAAGTACGAGATGTTGCTGAACAACCAGATGGCAACTGACATAACCACCATAGCACCAGCAATCGTCGTCAAGGCGACGCCAAGTCCTGTGAGCTTGGCGGGATTCGATTCCACCTTCGACAGCACTGCCAATGCGGTAGTAATACCCGCAAGGCCAGCCGTCATGGCGCCTAGCCCCCTGGCGATCCTATCCGCAGGGATGAACGCCAGAATGAGAACCGAGACCGCCAGAAGACCAACGGCCTTTGCGATCTTCAGAAGGGCATCGGCCTTGAGCTGCAGCTGAAGAGCCTTCAGCGAGCCACCGAGCTCATCGAATGCGCCAGAGATCGACTCCAACAACTTAGCCTGACCGAAGTCCAGCTTCAAGCCGTTCTTCAGGAAGCCGCCGAGGATGGCCGTAAGACCACCCAAGAAGCCTACCCTGAACACCTGAAGAACCTTGTCGAACGTGTCAGAATTGATGGAGTCTCCGACTGCGCTTCCCAGATTCGAGAAGAAGCTGACGATTGCATCTACCACTCCACCAACAGCATCAGCAATCCCGGAGAAGGCGGTTCCAATGGCATCACCGATCTTGGAGAAGATCTCTCCGACCTTCTCTCCAATGACGGAAAGGCCCTTCAGCTTGTCAACGATCTTGGAGATAGCTTCAGAGAACTTACTGGCGCCCCCTGAGTCTTCACCTCCTCCACCCTTCCCTCCGAAGAGAGAACCGAGCTTCTCACGACCCTTCTCGACCCATTCGCCGAAGGTCTTGATCTTGTCGTTGATCGCATCGAAGAATGCCTTGATTCCCCCACCCTCAACCAGCATCTCTCGGATCTTGGAGACGAAGTTGCCGACGCCAGCAGCACCAGTCAGTGCTCCATCCGAGAAGCCGAAGATGATTCCAGCCAGACTGGAGAAGACGCTGAAGACCCCCTTGATGATCTCGACTCCTATTTTGAGCACGGAGAAGAAACCCTCGAAGATGCTCTTGACCTTCTCCATCGTGGCCTCTGACATCACCAGCTTGGCGGTGAACTCCTTCAAGCTAGTGGTCAGATTGATCAACCGCTCCGCAGTCATCGGAGGGAAGACCTCTCGGAACGCATCCTTGATTGGCTTCAGGGCATTGTGAAGCGCTGCGAACGAGTTCATCAAGGCGCCGAGGAGCTCGTTGCGCCCACCGAAGGTTTTCCAACCCGTCAGCAACTCGTTACGAGCATTGGTCGACTTGTCGACGAAACCGGTGATGTATGAGTTGACGCCAGTGAAGAGTTCCTTGGCCTCGATGAAGTTGCCGATGATGAGCTGGAACGAGGCGGCCCATCCAGAACCAACCGACTCCTTGATGGTGCCGAACATCTGGGTGAGCGACTTGACCTCGGTTGCTGCCCCGAGTGATGTGGCGGCAAGCTCTTGCATAGCGACGATCTGTGCGTCACTGAAACCCTTTGCGGAGAGCGCTGCGCCGTCCAGGTCGCCAGAGATAGCAGCGAGAGTGGTAGTCAAGACGTCTGACGTAAGCCACTCATCGGAGAGGGATTCACGGAAGCTATTACCGCTTGCTTCCCACTCAGCGAACGACTGGTCAAGAGGCACTCCTGCGAGCGTCCCCATAGCCTTGCCTGTCTCGAACAAAGCGGTCTTGAACGCTTCTCCACCCATGTTCGCATTCTCAACAGACTTCCAGTCCATGAGGCGGACAGTGCCTGCAGAGATGGCCTGGGACAACTGATACATTGCAACAGAGGCTTGCTGAGCACTCGACCCAGACATCGCAGCAATGTTCGAGATTCCCTTGATCGACTTCACCGACGTGTCCAAGTCGACGCCAGCAGCCGTGAAGGCGCCGATGTTCTTGGTCATCTCGCCGAAGTTGTAGATGGTCTTGTCGGCGTAGTCGTTCAACTGGTCTAGAGCGACGTTCACCTGATCGATTGTGGTACCCTTGGACTTCGTATTCGCAAGGATCACCTGAACCGCGTTGATGCTGGTCTCGTACTCCCTGAAACCATCCATGACCGGCTCGAATGAGAAGCTGTTGGCGAATTGAGCGCCAGCTTCCATCGCCTTGGTCGTGATGTTCGAGAGAGCCGTGATGGCGATCGTCGAGAGAGCAAGGAACTTGGCGCTCACTCCCTCGACGGTCGTAGCCATCGCATCCATGTTGAATTTCCCGGCCATCTGCTGAAGATCGCCAAGACTCTTTCCGCTTCCGGAGAAGTTCAGAGCCTGCTTCAGCCTGTCCAGGGTTGACATCGTGTCGCCAGCCCTCTTCTGGAAGGAGGCGTTATCGAAGGTCAGTGAGACGACCTTGTTGTCTACTGAGCTCATAGGTTCTTCACCTGCTTCCAAACGTCGTCGGCGATCTGGTCAAATATGGGTCGAAGCCCGGGATTGATGTAGTCTCTTCCTTGAACATACCCCCCGGTGCCGGTCCCGTGACCGTACTGGATGAGGATGGCGACGTTGACACCGCCGTCTTTTACGTTCGTGTTGTACCACTCAATCCCGGGCCTCGTCTTGCTGCGAATGACCCTGTACCCCCATGAGGCTGCGGTCTTTCCCGTGTCGACTGGGGTAGCCTTCGCAAGAGCATCAACGCCTTGTTGGCCGTAACGCTCGAGACTTCCGAAGATGTCGCCGTCCATGGCTTTCTTCAGGAATCGTTCGGTGTTTTTGAAGTCACCACTCGATGTGAAACCAAGCACGTTGACGCTCCAGTCTTACAGGGTTCCGACGTCCTCGATCGAGAGATACGAAGGCGAACTGGTATTATACACGCTACTTCCTGATGCTGTGCACAAAGCACGAATGACGAACGTGGTAGATCCACTCCACCCCGCAGGAGCCTTGAGGATCCTGTCTAGCGTCAGAATACAGGGAAACGTGGGGTCATGAATCTCGTGCTGCACTCGAGCGAGCTCAGTTGTGAGGTCTGTGCTCCGAAAGAGAGCAAGAACAATGCCACCCGCACTGGACGGTGAGAAGATCGATGCGATTGCGGTGAAGCGATAGTAACGATTCGTGACCGGAGTGAAAGTCACCGATGGCGTCAACGTTCGGTAGGTGGAAGCCGTAAGAGCTTCATCAGATGCCGAATACTCAGATAGCCCGAGCATCCCTCGTCCAGACTTATCCAGAGCCGCCTTGTTCACCACGTCGTCGTCAACAGATGGCGCAGTGGTGACGCTCATGAGCGAGGCCGTGAGCCGACCAGAATCATCGATCGTGACGGCAGAACCCTGAGCCAGAGATCCACCTACACCATCGGTCCGAATGATCGCGTTGTCGGTAGAGCCGAGAGCTCCAGAAACCGAACCAGCAGGCCCAGTCGGTCCTTCGGGGCCTCGAACGTTTCCAGCTGTGAACTCACTGCCGTCAAAACGCTCAAGGATCAGGTTGTCGCCAGTGATGTGCCCACCGACAACGGCCGAATCTTCGATCTCCTGCATTCGAGCTGCAGTATAACTTGTGACTGTAGCCATCTAGGCCCTCCTCAGTCTGGAGTGTCGGACAGGGTGTACGAATCAGCGTCGATGACTTCCACTGTTGCGTTGTACAACTCAAACGAGCCATCCTCATCCACATAGATGAGATCAGCGTTCGATGTTGTTGCAGTCCACGTTCCATCTCCGTTGTCAACGATCTTGATCGTGGCAGAATCGGTGATGTCCTTAGTGTCGCTGATTTCATACGTATCGTCATCGAGGAAGATGACATTTGCGTGGTTGATCTCGAACATCTCGTCAACCAAGGGGATGATGTAACCGTCGTAGTCGGTCTCTGCCGTCCACGTTCCATCACCATTGTCTGTGATCTTGATGATGAACCACTCCAGAAGCATCTGGACCAGATCGTTCATCGGGATCAATGAGGCGTCGGCAGCGCCATCGCCGTACAGGTATCGCTCGATCTTCTTGAGGAGCTTCGAATCCACCTTCTTGGTGTCGATTGTGATGTGAGCAGCCGCCAAATATCCGTCGATTTTCACCGGAACTGTCGTCAACTCCCATTCGAACTCGACAAGCGATGGGTCATCATTGGCTGACGCATAGGTTCGATCCGATGGTTTCAACATCACGTTGTAGATCACATGGATCTTATAGTGAGATGTATCGCCATCAACATCGTTACCGACTTTGGTTCGGTAAGACATAGCGAACATCCCAGGATGTTGCTGGCCGAGAAACACTCCGTTTCTTAGAGGAGTCGTTCCTTCCAACTCGACAACGACGTCTGGGTAGGTGATGGCAGAAACCGTAGCAGCGAAACTTCCAATGGTCACTGATTCACTGATCTTGGCCCCATCGAAGAAGTTGTCGGAAGAAGACCTGGTTAGCTTCTCGACTACCGAAGTCAAACCATTCCAAGGGAAGACTTCACCAGTATCTGTTCGGTAGAGAACGCAACGATCGAGGCCGCTCTCATACGTTCTTTGCCCGACTTTGTCCCAAACAAGTTGAGGCATCAGTCCTCCTTTCGTTATCCGGTCGTCCCGAGTTGAGCTCTTCGCTGTTCGTTCAGTTGTCTGTTGCGCTCAGCCATGGCTCGACGGGACATCTTGGTCGGCTTCGAGTTCTTGATGTTACAGATCCTCACCAAAGCGAGAAGTCTGTTGAGATGCCAGGTTTCGACCTCGAAGGGGATCGTGTATGCAACCAGCCAGTAGTAGATCAACTCTGCTGTGATGGTTTCTCCACGCCCTTTGTTTACTTCTGGCATCATTCCGAAGGTTGTGGCTGACTCAGGAGAATTGATGTACTCGGAGATTGCGTCAGCCTGCTCCTGGGACATGTTCCGAAGTTGCTCGTTCGAGACATCCCCCTCAACTACCATCATTCGGATGTAATCGAGAGTCTCATCTTCGGATTTGGCCCCTCCTGCAAGGAAAGGTCTCTTGTACTTGGACTCCCATTTTGACAGAGAGACCAGAGAATGCTCTAACTCCAGAGTAACTCCTCCGACAACAGAGAACGTTTCGGTCTCTTCGTCGTAGAACTCGTCTCCGCCAATCTCGATTTGAAGCATTCTCTGGTCTCCTAGTCAGTTGATCATCAGAAGTCGAAGAACCAATCGTCGTCGACGACATCCGGGAACCGGTAGCCGGTGTTGGGCCGAGCCACGACGATCTTGTCCTCGGTGATGGCCGGCTGAGCGCCGGAGCTGAGGGCAACGTCGTCCATGTAGTAGGTGACACCGGTGACCGACGGAATGGTGATGACCTTCGTCCCACTGTTGTAGGTCGGAGCAGTCGGGGTGACGGTCGTCAGACCGCCAGCGAAGATCGCCAGCACGGCATCGGGGAGAGGCAGCGACGGATCGGTGCCAGCGGTGCCATAGAGGAAGTCCTCGAGGTCCTCGAGATCATCGGCGTTCACCTTGGTGGAGTCGATGGTCAGGAGCGAGGTCGGACGCAGCCCGGTGACGGCGACTGGAGTGGTCGCAATCTCCCAGCTGAAGGTGATCGCCTCAGGCGAGTCGTTGACCGTGGCGTAGGCCTTCTCCGAAGGAGCAGCCGTGCAGCCGTACACGAGGTGCAGCTTGTAGCCGAGGTCGTCGCCCTCGAGATCGTTGCCGAGCTTGGTCCGATAGGACAGGCCGAAGGTCTTCCGAGCCTGCTGGCCGACCGAGACGCCAGCCGAAGGGGTGGCGATTCCGTCGAACTGAGCGAACTCGTCCGGGTAGGTGAAGGCTTCGATCGTCGCACCGAACTCCTCAGCGGAGATGAGGTTCAGGTACTTGATGTTGTCGGCGTACTGAGCGTTCGCCTCGGCGCCAGAAGGCGACTCGGTCACAGCAGTGAGGCCGTTCCACGAGACGCCGTTGTTGTAGACGCCAGAGTTGTTGGGGATGTAGAGGACACCGTGATCGACGCCGGTCTCATAGAACCGTTCGCCAGTGGCATCCCAGGTGAGCTTGGCCATGGGTTGTCTCCTGTCAGAAGAAGAGGGTGAACACGTGATGGTTCAGGTTGTCTGCTTTGTAGAAGCGGTCGAAGACACACGTTGGTAGCATCGCAACCTGATTTGGGATTGCACTATCTGGGTTCCGGTCGATGACTGTCGCCTGGTATCGCTTTCGCAAGCTGTACGGACTGTTGTCCGCAAAGTCTGTCCACAAGTCATCGAGTTCGTACACGATGCATGGGTAGACCATCTGGATTGACGACGGTGGCTGGAAATAGACATTCCCAGAACCGAGGATTGAGACGAGTTTCGCCTGGAGTTCAAGCCGTGGGGCCATTGTACACACTCCCAAGGCTAAGGATGAGGCGGGGCGCCCTGACCTCGACCGAAGTCACAGACCAGGGCACCCCCTCCCATCGCACGTACTTGATCTTGAAGAAGTGCTTGATGGCGTACTCGTCGGCAAGAATGCTGATCGAGTTGCTCACGGAAATATCGCTGATGACAGCGTCTTCTGCTTCCATTCGAGTGTTGTTTCGAACCACATCCCCGTAGTAGTCGCCTTCGGTGATCTGATCGATCCACACTCCAGACCCAGAAGGGCTCTCGACGGACTCGCCGTATCCAACCTTTCCGTAGAACTTTGCCATCGTTACTCCTTAGATCAGCTGGCCGGGCTGGAGTTGAAGAACTCCCAGTGATCGTCGTCGCTGGTGGCGAAGTAGTAGCCAGCCGCCGGAGTGGCGTTGACGATGTACGTCTCCTGCGGATCGACAGCGTACGGCGAGCCCGCAGCGTTGATGGTCGTACCAGCGCCGTCCTTGTAGACGACACCAGTGGTGTTGGTGATGGTCACAGCGTCACCGCTGAAGGTCGGAGCGACCGGGGTCGCCAGGACCAAGGAAGCCGCAACCTTCTTGACCACGATGGCCGACTTCAGCTTCGCCAGAGCACCCGAGACACGGGTCTCGATCAGGTACTTGTACTGGTTGTAGTCGATGTCGAAGTCGTCGAACATCGAGACCGTACCACCCTTGTCAGCGCCGATCACGTAGTCGTTCATGTTCACGAGCACGCAGACGATCGACGGCGTCTCCTCCATGACCTCGACCGGAACGATCGAAGCCACACGGAGCTCGGCGGCCAGCTCATCGAGGTTCTTGTAGATCCGACGACCCACGGTGTCCTTGAGGAGCATGAACTTGGCGATGATGCTCTCGGTGGTGTACATGGTCGGAAGACCGGTACCCTTGTACTTCGAGCGGTTCAGGATGATCGCATCGATGATCTCGGTGACCGAGGAGTTGGCGTCGTCGATGTTGACGTTGACCACGGTGGTGTAGAGCTCGTGGTCGGTCGCGATCGGACGGATGTTCTGCTCGTTGATCTTGTCCTCATCGGCGATGTCACGGCCGTCACCAACGAGGATGGCTCGAGCGAGCTCCTCGTCCAGCATCGTCCGCATCTCACCCTTGAGCCAGGCGACGACATCGAAGTCGATGATGTCGAGCATGTCATCACGATCCAGCTTCTGCTTCTTGTAGATCGTGGTCGGGGTGGTGACTCGCTTGGAGACGGAGAAGAACTCCTCCTTCTTCAGGGTACCGGTGATGTAACCCTTCGCACGAGCCTCGGACTCGGTGATGTCGGCGAACGCCGTCTTCACACGGGAGAAGGGGCTCTTGCGAGCGCCGTTCAGGACGCCAGCGACCCACTCCATCCGCCGAGACAGGAACTCGGGGGTGGCGCCGTTGACGAACTGCGCATCGGGGAACAGCTGATCGATGTCGGTGATGCCGTGTGCCAGAGCGTAGCTCTCCACAGCGTCCTTCAGCGATCCCAGCTTCGACGCGTCGGCGACGATGCCCTGGATGTCGGAGTGCGAGAGGACGACCTTCTGGGCCTCCTCAGTGTTGTTCTGCTGCTCGAAGACGTTGCTACGAGACATGTCTTCACCTTCCTTGTCGGTGTTGGAGTGCTGGGCTTCGTTGTCGGAATCGTCTTCTGCAGCGGAGAATGCCTCTCCGAGCATGTAATGGAGTACCTGCTTCTGCTTCTCGGTCATGGAGTCGTAGACGTCCTGGATCGTCTCGCCTTCCTCATCCTCTTCGGACTCGGCGTGCTTGACGTCGTCCTCGGTCTCCTCATCCTCGTGTTCGAGCTCGAGGGAATCGAACTCCAGACCGGTGTAGATGATGGCCTCGTCTTCGAGGGTGTCTTGCGACCCATCGGAATGCTGAATCGTGACACTCTCGATGAGAGCGCCGGGGTTGGCGCCCGAAAGCACCAGACTGACCTCACGAATCACGCCGTGCATGACTCGCTTCGATCGCTCGAGGAGGTCGTTTGCCCAGATGGACATCATCTTCACATCGCCGTGCTCCACTGCTTCTGCAGCGTGCCGAGCCTTGGGCGACTTGTTGAAGAAACCGTACCCGTAAACGCCATCCTCACGATGCTCGAGGATGACATGTCCGAGGACGCTCTCCGGATCAGTGTGTCCGTGCTGCCAGACGAGAGGCACCTGCATCTTGTCCTGATGAGCGAACGCATTCGCCAGGATGGTTCTTCCGTCGGAGCACTTCAGGCCCGCCTTGGTGACGTAGCCACTGAAATCCGCTTCCATTTTGACTTCCTTTCTTAGGAGCTAGCCACTTCTTGAGCGGGCTGTGGGTTCGGCATGTTGCTATTCCGCAATTCATCTGCCTTCGGATCTGCAGACGGTGGAAGCCCAATGATCGAGCGAATCTCGTTCGGAGAAGTGATCTCGTTCCTGCTGAACTTGTCAGCAATCTCAGCGATCTGAGACAACGGAACAAGTCTGAAGGGGTCACGGAAGTACTGAATTCGTTCTCCAGCAATCGTGCCGACAGGCCCAAGGAAGGACCTCTGCATTGCCTCAACGATTGCTGAGACGATGGGTTCGATCGACCGATTGTAATAGTTCAACATTGCCGCTTCGTCGGCTGTTCCATTCATGATGGACTCAGTCAGCCCTAGCTGGTTGTACAGCAATGTTGTTAGATACTCGACCTGCTTGAGCAGGTTGTTCTCCGCCGGGCGGTTCAGCTGGGTGATCTTTTCCGTGGCATCGGTGTATGCGATACCGTACTTACTTCCCTTCAGCTGGAACTCGATGTCTTCCCGACGCTGTTCTGCTTGCTGCTTCCTAGCCTCTGACTTGATGACGTATGGAAGCTGGATGATGATGTCGAGTTTGCCAGAGCTTGACTGTTCGTCGACTGTGTCCAGAAGCGTCAGCTTCCTGAGAAGTCTCTGAAGAGTTGAGTTCTGCTCGTTCATCACGGCGTATAGCGGGTTCTCGACGATAGCGACGTACCGCTTCTCGAGAGTGATCTCTTGCAACTCACCACGAGCATCGTTGTAGAGACTGACACGGACATGCTTTGGATACCAAGCAACGACCTTGCCTACTCGAAGCGTGAAGATGTCGAATCGCTCGTTGGTGATCGGATTGAGATTCGTGTCCACAGGAACGATCACAGCAGCTCCAGAATCAAAGAGCGTCATTGCGATGTCCTGACGGAAAGCACGTGGTCCTTGGTCTAGGTTCGGTTCCAACGTAAGCGCATTGTTGAGCGACGATCGAACGTCGCCAGTGTATCGGTTGTTCGTATCCACCTGCACGTGTCGAAGAGCAACGCCAGCAATGTCGATGCTCATTCGTGTGTAGATGGCCGTGACTACCGACCGCTCGTTGTAGTAGTTGAACCTGATTCTGTCTGGTCGTGTGCCGTAACTAGGACCGATGTTCGGGTTGTATCCAACTATCTCTTGGTCGTTGTGCCTGAAAGCATTCCAGGCGCCTCTCAAACGATCCAACACAGCCATTCGCATCACCTCCTAGGTATGGCATTGGTCGGGAGACTTACTCAAAAGCCTCTTTGTTGGCCTTGTAGGCAACGTAAGCATCCATCATAGCAGCGACATTGTCGATCTTCTCATCGAGCCGCTTCTTGAGGAGTTTTCGGTTACCATTCGTGTCCTCCATGGTAATTGCATTACCCATAGCGAACGACATGAGCTCTTGATCGAATAGAAGAGCTCTTTCCTCAGCAAGGATCTTCAATTCGCCGAGAGGAACTGACTCAGTTCTGGCGCCCTGTATCACTTTTTCGATACCGAACGGTCCGTTCTCAGCCTCCCATCTCGTCACGAATTCCTTCGCGTTGTATGGGTCGAATCCGAATGTGCGAACATCGTACTCATTCTCTATGATGAAGGCATCGAGGTCGTCGTAGACCTCCATCATATCAAGAACGTTACCTTCCAGAATATGGAGGCTTCCTTCTCGCATGAACTCTTCGTACTTCTGCCGCATGGCAACAGGGAGCTTCGAAAGAGTCAGTGCTGTGATGTAACTTCTTGTCTTTACACCAAAAGCACCGTTATGCATCGGAAAAATGAACGTGAACGCACAGAAGTCATCCCCTTGGGAGAGGTCTGCGCCAAGTGAGCAAGGCATAGACCAGAAACTCATCTTTCGATGAGGAATCGTCTGCTCGTAGGTGAAGAAGTAGGTGTATCCGGCCATTGGGATGCCGAAACGCTTGGCCAGGATGTCATTCCTGGACGCTGGAGCTTTCTCTGCTCTTTCGACATCCAGCTGATACGCCTCATAAGTGACTGTCTTGCCAAGGTTTGGATTCGCCTTGAGCCAGACGTCTGGTTGAGCCACTTCTTCAACATCATCCAGCTTGTAGTGCCAGATAGAGACGTGAGGTGCCTGGTACTCCCCTTTTAGGATCTTTGCGAGCTCCAGTTTGATGGTGTCGCCAGACCCATTACGCACCGTTCCCTCAGAACTGACCGCAATGATCAAGTAGTCATCCATCTTGGATGCTCCCTGCTCAATGGCACCAACGACATCTTCTCGAATGTCGCCAGACAACCACTCATCGATTGTCGAAACACGAGGTCTTAGCCCCTGTAGTTTGTTGATCGACATCGGTCGTACCTCGAGAAGCGAGCCAGTCAAGAAGTTCTCGATTCCCTTCTTCGTCGAGGCGAGTTTGACCCGATCAGCAGCAGACCCAGAAGTATTCCGGATCGATCCTTCGGTGAGGAACTTGAGCAAGGGGCCTCTGGCTCTAACTATCGCTGTGCGAATCGGAGCCATGACCTCCTCCGCCTGCTTCATCGTAGGAGCCGTTGTGATCTGATGCGTGGTTGATGTGTCGACATTCAGGAAGTATGCTTGGATCATCCCAGCGTACATCGACTTTGCTGCGCCTCTCGCAACGATCAAGTACTGTTTCGTCGTGAGTCGTTTCTTGATCATCTTGGTCACGTACTGACCTGGGGCTCCATGAAGTCCTGGTTGGTACACACTCCGCTCAACGAAGTAATACCAGCCAAAGACTTGCTCAGCCCAGACTTTGAACGTATCCAGAAGATGAAGGTCGCTACCATCAGTAAGCGTCAGCTCGTATTCGCAGTATCTGATGAAACCTTCGACAGCCTGATCATCGTAATAGTAATCCGGGTCTTCGATCAGTGCGTCAATGCGGTTCATCTCCATGGAGATCTCACGATTGACCGGGATTTCACCGTTTAGAACAGCATCTCGGAACTGCCCGTAATAGATAGGCGTTGCTGTGTTAGACAATGCCAAATCAATCGCCTCCTTGAGATCAAGATCTGCCTGCGAATTTCTTCGTGAGGTCCTTCCTCTGAACCGCCTTGCGCAGATCGGCAAGATCCATACCCTCAGCTTCCTTCAGAAGCTTGGGGTCGGCCTTGCCCTGGAAGGCTTTGTTGATTTGATTCTCGATGGACTTGTTGAGGAGGTTGGTCGCCTGCTGCTTACCAACGTTTACAAGAACGTCTCCGGCGATCTGCAGGCCCTTGTTCTTCTTCTTCTTGGGCTGAGCCTCTTCCATCAACTGCTTGTACTGCTTCTCGAGTTGCATGCGAGACACAGCTGTGCGAAGTTCCTCATCAGAAACACCCTTGAACGAAGCCCCTCCATACGGGTTGGTTGGGTTCGACTTATCGGGCGCCTTTTCTGGCGTATGATCTTCGGTCTTCTTCTTCGTTGCGGTGAGCTTCTCTACGGCTTCAGCTCCCTTGGACTTAGTCTTCGTTCCTGCCTTCTCAGCAGTGTCGAGATCCCGGCCCTTCTTCTCCTTCTTCTTTCCAGGCTTCGTCAACTTGCGAACACCTTCGCCTCGCTCGTTGCGAACACCCCAACGCATCCCCTTCACGCCGTAGTGGGCGATGAATGCTTCTACTTCCGGCTTCATGTTTCACACCTCCTTGGCGTTATGGTAGTTCGACTTCCCGGAACATGTTGAGCCGCCACTCGTATTCCTTGATCTGATTCGACATGGCTTCGACCAGGTACCCCATCTGGGGTGGATCGAAGGCATACCGAGTCTTCAGGAACACGTAGGTGCGCAACATGGATAGCTGATCGTCTGGGAGCGAGAGGTCTTCCCAAGTCGTGGTGGCGTCATTGATGAAGAAGCCACCAGTTGGCCCGACGCCAAGTTGACTCGCAGTGGACAGCGCAGAGTTGATGTGCATGATTATGTCGGCATCATACACGGTGTATCCAGAAGCGATGCCCAAGATCTGCTTAGTGCTAGTGAGAATGCTGGTTGCCATTGGAAAGCCTCCTTTCGTTCACCAAAGGGCTGTGTCGCCCGGCTTTCGTTCGGGTAGCACTCGTGGAGCGAGTGAATCCGTTCCATAGTGGATGGCGTTGTGAGTGAGTTGCGTTGTGGTGATGAGATTCTCTGGGTCGACCACGATTTCGTTCCAATCTGTGATGTCTTCGACGGCAATGGGGTTGATGTGATGGATGAGGATCTTCTCATGGATTTCGAAGCCCTCTACGCCAAGATCACAGCCATTGTCTCGAACGATTACGTAATTGCGGATGTGTTTCCACTCATGCGAGCGGTAAAACGCTTGGTTTATGTGCCTATCAAAACCAAACGTTATAGCGCCAACGTTGCCTTCGAGTTTGAGGTACTCATACCTCTCCTCGAAAGTCTTGAGTCTTGCCAACTCACTATAGGATCTTATCACTCGTAGTCTCCAGTATCCGGGTTCCCAGCGTATGATCTCATAGCAGCTAGAGCCTCAGCATAGAGCTCTTCGATTCGCTTCTGCGATTCAAGTTGCTCTGCTTTGGCTGTGAGCAGGACATTCTCGTTGGCGAGACGCTGCTGCTCGAGTCTTTCTCTTGTTGATCCAAGCTTCAGGTAGTGGGTGATTACCTGCGCTGTGGCAGTACCATCCTCCAACTGTCTTTCTGCTAGATCAACCGCCTTCGAGATGAGCTGGTTCTCCCGTTCCTCAGGAGTAATCGCTGGCCTACCTCTTCGACCAGTCGATTTACGAGCGGGCATCCTACCTCCTCTCGTTAGGCGTCAGGTCACTGGTTGATGGCTGTTGCCGTCTGCTGCATCGCCCTCTGAACAAAGGCCTGAGCAGGCATTCCTTCGGGGATGGTCATGAACCCCACCGACTTCGGGTGAGCGATGAGATCCGCGAACCCCTGGAGGGTTAGACCCTCGAGAGGAATGGTCACCAAGCCGAACTGAGCGAAGAATCCAACTCCGCCAACGGCGATGTACATGTCTGCCTCCTTGATGTCGGCGGGTTCTTCCTTAGCCGGAAGGGTTGGTGTCTGATTCCCGGCTCGAGCAACGAGTCGAGCCCAATCTTCTCTTGTGACCTTGTCTGTGTGGTCCGATCCTGGGACGCTGGCATGGTTCAACCAGCCTCGAACTAGTTTGCGAGGACCATCATAGTAGGTCAAAGGGATCTTGTCGGCCATTGCAGCAAGGATATGAGCGCCTGCACGTACCTGCCAGTCGGTCAGGACGTCTTCATTCACTCCATCGAACTCGATGCCAATGGCCCAAGTGTTCGCTCCAGCCGCGTGTGCAGCCTTGACGTCGGTGTCATAGAACTGGACCCACTGCCCCTCGTTCTTTCCGATGAGGAAGTGGAAACCAATTCCGACTCCGTTTCGGCCGTTCTTGCCGATGTTATAGGCACTCCGGTACCCATCTTTGCCGAAAACACCGTAAGTACGGTGCAGAACGCCAGCAACAGGGAAGTTTCCGGAGAACTTGCCTTGTGGGTGTCGCCCCTGATCGAATGGGACGCCTGGTACACGCACTCGTGCCTCCTCAAGTTCGGAAAGTTGTCTCAAAAAGTCCCCGCGGGGCAAAAATATAG
>ERZ795051.912-NODE-912-length-41931-cov-20.406008_pt1 | contig 41931 bp, 44 predicted proteins | sample MGYA00375135_ERZ795051 | MGnify/ENA primary metagenome ERZ795051 (study PRJEB30180, sample SAMN05720222) | activated sludge metagenome | isolation source: Anaerobic digester | place: Japan | collected 2015-05-26 ... | reverse complement strand
CAACGCAGTTGAGTGCTCGGGAGCGAGCGAGCAGCGCCAGTAAGCGAGCGCGCTGGGCGAGCGATCGGTAGCAAGAACTTATTCACCTGGGCTTTTAAATACTGGTAAATTAAAAATAAAAATCGCCCGCCCAAATTTCTTCGAAACTTGGACGGGCAAGCCTTTTTACCTTTTTGCCCACTGACCTCTTTTTCTGGCTTTTTTTAATCCGTATTTTTTCCTTTCCACCATCCTGCTGTCTCTCGTCAAAAGTTTATACTTTTTTAAAGTTGGCTTTAAGGTACTATCTAACTTAACAAGAGCCCGACTAATACCAAGCCTGATTGCTTCTGCCTGACCGGTCAATCCTCCACCTTTTACCTTTATACTTATAGAATATTTATTCTCAATATTTGCTTTTGAATATGGCTCAAAAATTTTATTTTGCAGAGAAGCAATCGGAAAATAATCATTTAAAGTTCTACCGTTAATAGTTACTTGCGGTTTGTCTTTTGAAAGCCTTATAATCGCAGTTGCTTCCTTCCTTCTGCCAATTGCTTGAACATATTTTTTAACAGCCGTGGTTTCTGCTTTAACTTTTTTATCAGTTGTCTTTTTTTTAGATTCTGCCATAAGTTTTAAATTTACTCTTCAATTTTTAATCTTTTAAGCCTTTTATCTCTTAATTTATTTTTTGGCAGCATCCCTCTTACTGCCATCCTCAAAACCTTTTCAGGATTTTTCTTCCACAAAGATTCCAATGTTTCCTCTTTTAAGTGGCCCAAATAGCCGGTATGCTTAAAATACTTTTTAACTTTCATTTTCGTTCCTTTAAATGCCATCTCTTTCAAATTTTTAACAAGGACAACTGTTTGACCAACTTTATTCGGGGCGTATTCTGGCCTGTGTTTATCTTGTAAATAATAAGAAATAAGGGTAGCAATTCTTCCCAAAGACTGATTTTGGGCATCTAAAACTATGGTTTTACTATTTTTATTCTCTGCTATCATAAAAATTTTATTTAACAAATTCTAAAATTACCAGTGGAGAACCGTCATTTATTCTTCTTTTAGAAGTTTTAACAATTCTTGTATATCCCCCTTTTCTGTCTAAATATCTTGGGGCTATCTGATAATATAATTTTTCTGCGGCTTTCGGGGAAAGTTCTTCCTTCAGTTTACGAAGGGCGCTAAGATTTTGTTTTTTTGCAACTGTAATTAATCTTTCTATTTTTTTTTGAGTCTCTTTTGATTTCGCTAAAGTAGTAGAAATTTTTTCTTGTAAAATTAAATTAGTCGTTAAACTTTTAATTAACGCCTTTCTTTGGTCTCTCTCGCGATGAAGTTTTCTTCCCCTCTTCAAATGTTTCATAAGTATTTACTCTTTTAAAGTATAGGTTAAATTTTTCAATATCTTCTTAATTTCCCCAACTGCCTTTTCTCCTAAACCATCTAATTTATATAGAGTTTCTTCTCTATAGCGCAATAAGCCGGCTAAAGTCTTGATGCCGTTATCAAGCAAGGCATTCTTTGTTCGATTTGAAAGATTTAATTCTTCTATTGAAATATCTTTTGGCTCCCTATTTTTAGTTTTCATTGTAGAAATTTCTGCCTTTTCTTCTTTTTCTTGAGGCAAACTAAAACTCGCTTTTTCTTTTAATAAGGAAAAGTGTTCGTCCAAAATAGCCGCCGCTTTAATAAGCGCTTCTTGAGGAGTAATTGAACCGTCTGTTTCAATTTCAAGGTATAATCGGTTATAATCAGTTTTCTCGCCAACTCTCATATCTTCAACCCAAAAATTTACTCTTCTTATTGGTGAAAAAATAGCATCAAGGGCAATAGTGCCGACTGGTAATTTTTCTTTTTTTCTTTCTTCTATCTCAGAATAACCTAACCCCCTTTCAACAGTCGCTTCTAATTCTAATTTTGCTTTTTTATCTGTTAAAGTGGCAATTTTTAAATCAGGATTTAAGACTTCTACCAATGGATTCGGCTCAAAATCTTTAGCAGTGATTTCTCTTTCACCCTTAACATTCAGTTTCAAAGTTTGCGGCTGGTCATCAAAAAGTTTTACCCTTAATTGTTTTAAATTAAGCATAATATCAACCACTGTTTCTTTTACTCCATCAAGAGTAGAAAACTCATGAGGAACACCCTCAATTTTAAATGAGGTTACGGCTGCTCCTTCAATTGAAGAAAGCAGAACCCTTCGTAAGGCATTGCCTAAAGTAGTGCCATAACCAGGATAAAGACCTTCAATTTCAAATTTGCCAAAAGACCTGCTTTGTTCGCTCACTTTAAAATTAGAAAAAAGTTGAAACATAGATTTTTGAAAATTTAGATTTTTATCTGCCCAATTAAGCGTATGCTTCTATTATAATTCTAAAGTCAAAAGGAAGATTTAATTCTTTTACCTCTGGCAATTTTATCAATTTTGCTGTCAAATTTTCTTTATCTAATTCTAAATAAGAAGGGGGGGTAATTTTTTCAATATTTTCTTTTAAATCTTTAAAGATTTTCAATTTTAAACTTTTCTGACGAATAGAAATTATGTCATTTGGCTTTAAGATTCTTGATGGAATATCACAACGCCTTCCATTTAAGAGAAAATGACCGTGACTAACTAACTGTCTCGCCATTTTCTTTGAAGTAGCAAACCCTAGTCTAAAAATAATACTATCCAAACGGCTTTCAAGAAGTTGGGCAAGTACCTCTGGGGTAGATTCTTTTTTCTTTAAAGCAATTTCATAAAAACGGCGGAGCTGCCTTTCACTTAAGCCATAATAAATCTTAATTTTTCTTTTTTCTATAATTTGTTTTTTAAAAGAGGTGGTTTTTTGACCTTTTCTTCTTTTTTCTTTTTTCTTAAGTAAGGGACAAGAAGGAGAAAAACATTTATCTCCTTTCAAAAACAATTTTTCCCCAACTGTGCGACATTTTTTGCAATTTGAATCCATAAATTAAACTCTTCTAAGATTTGGCGGTTTCGGACCGTTATGGGGCACTGGAGTAATATCTCTAATCGTTTCAATATTTAATCCTTTTGTTGCCAGAGTATAAAGAGCAGACTGTCTTCCTCCCCCGACTCCTTCAATATAAACATCAACAGATTTTACCCCTAATTTAGAAATTTTTTCCAATAGAATCTCGGCTACTTTTGAAGCTGCATAAGGGGTAGCTTTTTTTGGCCCCTTAAAACCTAAAGAACCACTTGAAGCCCAACAAATTACATCACCTTTTTCATCGGTAAAAATAAGCCGGGTATTATTATAAGAAGCCCGAATATAAACTCGACCTTTTTCTAAAGCCTTATGAGCAAATCCTTTACTACGAGTAGCAGAGGTGATTTTTTCTGTTATTTGAGCAGCATCCTCTCCCCCTTTTGTTACAATTCTCTTCTTTCCCATAGAATTATATTAATAAATAAAAGATTAAAAACACAAATTAAAAATCAAAAACTTGTCTTCTTTTTATCTTTTATTTATTATTTATTATTTTTTATTTAATATTAAGTTGGTGTGGGAGCCTTTCTTCTTCCAGAACCAACTGTTTTTCTAACATTCCCTCTTACAGTGCGAGAATTAGTTTTAGTTCTCTGACCTCTTGCCGGTAATCGTTTAATATGACGACTTCCTCTGTAACTACCAATATCTATTAATCTTTTTATATTTGTCTTTACTTCTCTTCTCAAATCTCCCTCTATCTTTATTCCCCTTTTCTCAATAATTTCTTTTAAAAGATTCAACTCTTGAGTTGACAGATCTTTTGCTCGTTTGGTTTCCGCTATCTTTGCCTCTTTTAAAATAGCCCTGGAGAGAGATGGCCCTATGCCATAAAGATAAGTTAAAGAAGCCCAAATTTGTTTATTATCCGGAATATTAATTCCTAAAAATCTCATATTAATTATCCTTGACGTTGTTTATGTTTAGGGTTAGAACAAATAACATATAGGCGTTTTTTCCGTCGTACAATTTTACACTTGCGACACATCTTTTTAACTGAAGCCTGAACTTTCATACAAATTATTTTAGAAAATTTTAAAAATAAAAATTACGGGTTATAGGCGATAAAGAATACGCCCCCTTTTTGGGTCATAAGGAGATATCTCCACTATTACTTTATCGCCTGGCAGTATTTTTATTCTATTTAAACGCAACTTACCGGCAATATGGGCAAGAACTTCTCTTTTATCTTTATTTAAAGTTATTCGAAAGACGGCATTTCTTAAACTTTCGGTAACAATTCCTTCTTCTTTAACTGGTCTTTCTTTAGGCATAAACAAATAAGTTTACCAAAAAACCTATTATTAGTCAATAGAAAGTTTAACTTTAGAGAGATTTTTGGGAATTTTTGATAACCAATAGGGTTTCAGTTTTATTGTAATCTTGGAAATTCCTTCGGTATTTTCAAGGCCTTTAAGAATTTCTTTCTGGCTTTTACCTAAAACTTCTTTTTTAATCTCTTCTTCATTTAAGGCAAATCGTAGAACTTGCTTTGCTTCTAAATTCACTTCTAATATTCCCTGACTAAAATCTGCCTTAATGAATTGAAGAGTAAATTCAGGATTCTTATAAAAGACATATTTTTCATCTTTGTCCTTTTCCAACTGTTTTTGGATATAAGAAATAACGTCTTCTTCTTTATAGGCAAGAACCTTCATTTCTCCCTCAGCCGTCAAAGAAAAAGTCTGCCTCAAATCCCCTACCTCGGCATCAGAATCAAGGTTGGTGATTTTTAAACCACTTTTTCCCTCGGGAAGCAATTTTAAATTCTTTGGTAATTTATCCTCAATAGATTTATTAATCGCCTCGCTAATTTTTTTCAAAATAGCTTCTTCTCCCTTTCTGATGTCGTCAGCGGTTACCATCGGCATTGCAGATGAAGCTCCGCCAGTCATTGGATTCTTAGAAATACCGTAAAACCCTTCATATTTTGGAGTGCCCTTAAAGCCAACGATAGTAAATTTGCAATTTGGCAATTCGCAGGGAGCAATATTATACTCAGGCCCAGCCTCGTCAGCGGTTACCTTAACATCAATGGAAGAAGGGACTAATTTACCATCCTCAGTGGTAGCAGCTGGAATAACAATTCTTGAATCAAGCCGAAATATTTTTCCATCAGGAGTTGACAACCTCGTCGTCGCTACCAAAACTTGGGGAGAGGTGGAGTAATTATTAAACAAAGTTACTACCCCGGTTGCTTTCTTTTCATCTTTTCCTCTGCCGGTAGAAGTAAAATCTTGAGAGGCGCTTTCTTTAAAAACAAAAAGATTTGCGGGAATGATTCCCTTTTCATAATCTACAGAAGAAACATTGCTGTCAAAAACAATTTTAGAAGAAAGGGGTACTTCCATTTTTTTTGTGGTAATACTGATATCTGCTCTAGCAAAAACTACAAAACTTAAATAATAAAAAAGAAAACCGAGGGCAATGACTCCCAAAATAGTAAAAAGAACAGACTTTTTAAAAGGCAGTTTTAGGGATGGTTTTTCTTTAAAAATATATTCCGGCTCTTCAAAAAATACTTCCTCTTTTTTCTTCTCTGAAGGGGTTATTTTCTCTTTTGGTTTTTCCAAAGGTTCTCTTTTGAAAATATTAATTTCTAATTCCTCTTCTTCTAATACCTTTTTAGAAAAAATCTCCTCTTTCTCTTTTCTAAGATATGGAGGCTTAATATCTACTACTTTTCTTTTTGGTTTTTTATATTCTTCAACCATATTAGCTTTATTAATAATAACAAATTTTTTATGGTTTTTGCAAATTTTTATGAGGATATCATTGCCTTAATTCTTCTAATTCCTTTAGCAATCCCTTCTTCCTTTAAAATTTTAAACTTTCCAATTTCTTTTGTATTTTTTACATGAGGACCGGCGCAAATCTCTTTGGAAAAAACTTCCTCGGTTCTTTCATCCTTAATTTCATAAACGGTTACTTTTTCTGGATAGCGGGCCTCAAAAACTCCCTGAGCGCCATTTTCAATTGCCTCCTTAAAAGTGGTCTGATAGCATTCAACCTTTAAATTCTCTTGAATTTTTTGATTTACCAAATCCTCTACTTTTTTAATTTCCTCTTGAGTAAGTTTTCTGGAAAAATTGAAATCTAAACGCAATCTTTCGCTATTTATATCTGAACCACATTGTTTAATGTCTAGACTTAAAACATTTCTTAAAACCTGAAGGAGTAAATGAGTAGCGGTATGCCCCCTCACAATCTTTAGAGATTCTTCATCGCTAACTGATTCTGTTTTTAACCCGTGACCGCCAAATTTTTTTTGTTGACCTTTCCTTGAAACTTCTTGGTGTTTTAAAAATTCTTTTTCAAACTCCTCTTTTCTAACTGTTAAACTTTCCTCCTGAGCCATCTCTTCTAAAAGTTCCAAAGGAAAACCAAAACTCTCATAAAGATAAAAAGCCTGTTTACCATCAATCTCTTTTTCATTTTTATTCTTTATTTCCTTTAACATTTTCTGCCATTCTCTTAATCCTTTTTGAAGTGTCGTTTCAAATTTTTCTTTTTCAGAAGAAAAAACCTCAAAGATTTTTTGAGTTCTTAAAACTTCCGGATAAAAATTACCGTATTTCAAAGCAATAATTTCTAATGCTCTCTCATACCATAAATCATCCAACTCTATTTTTGAAGATAATCTTATTACTCTCCTAATTAATCTTCTTAAGATATATCCTCTATCTACATTTGAAGGTACAACACCCGCTGCTGCCAAAAAAGTAATCGCCCGAAAATGGTCCAAAATAATTCTTACAGCTTTTTCTTCCTTTGCTTTAACGGATTTTTCCAATTCAGTCTTTAATTCTAAAAATAAATCTGTGTCAAAAATGGTTTTCTCCCTTGTTTTAGGATATTGAACTATTAAGGCCAGTCGCTCAAATCCCATTCCTGTATCTACCCCTTTTGTTTTTAAAGGCTCTAAAGTCTTGTTGGTTTTTTGATAAAATTCATTGAAAACTAAATTCCATATTTCTATTCCGTCAACATAAATTTCAGTTGTCGGGCCGCATGGTCCTTCATTTCCTGTTGGCCCCCAAAAATTATCTTCTTTACTGCCATAAATAATTTGCTCTTTTGATAATTTTAATTTCTGCCAATATTTTAGAGACTGGCTGTCTAAAGGCAGATTTTTATCTCCCTTAAAAATTGAAATTTTAATTCTTTCTTTTTCTATCTTTAAAACATCCCTTATAAACTCCCAAGCGTAATTTATGGCTTCTTCTTTAAAATAGCCGCCGAAAGAAAAGTTTCCGAGCATTTCAAAAAAAGTCAAATGACTTTCGTCCCCAACTGAATCAATATCAGAAGTTCTAAAACATTTTTGGCAAGTGCTAGTATTAAAATTATTTAAAGGCTCGCCTAAACTAAAATGGATATCTTTGAAAGGGTCTAAAATATTCGAATAGTAGAATTTAAACTGCTGCATTCCGGCAGTGGTAAACAAAACCGAAGAATCATTTTCCGGAATAAGAGAAGAAGAAGGAACAATTCTATGTCCTTTTTTCTCAAAAAAATCTAAAAAAGTTTTGCGCAAATAATTAGAATCCAACATAAAAATAATAAATAATAAATAATAAATAAAAGATTAAAAAACACAAATTAAAAATCGAAAATTTCTCCTCTTTTTAATTTTTTATTTTTTATCTTTTATTTTGCAGCAGTTCTTTGACTACTTTCCTGTCATCAAATTCAATAATTTTTCCTCCAAGATTCATTAATCTTTCATCTCCTCTGCCCAAAATCAAAACAACATCATTTTTTTCCGCTCTTTTCAGGGCCTCTTTAATCGCTTCCTTTCTGTCCTCTATTGCTAAATATTTCTCCGGCTTAACTCTTGAAACTACATAATCTAGAAAATCAGTAATTCCCTCTTCCGGAGACTGATTAGCTGAATCGTCAACAGTAATAATTGTTAAATCAAAATTATTGGTAGAAAATTCTGCTAAAAGTTGACGAATTTCCAAAGGAAATTCAACAAAATTCCCATAGACGCCAATAATTCTTCTCGGCTTCAAATTTTTAACTCTTTCTGTTACTTCCTTAAATGCCTGAGGGGTATTCGCTTTATCAACAATAACAGTAATGCCTTTCCCCCTAAAAACTTCAAATCTTCCTTCAAGGGGCGGACAACTTTCAATCCCTTCTTTTATCTTGTTGTAATCAATATTAAATTCCAAAGTTAAAGCGATAACCGCCAGGGCATTTAAAGCATTGTATCTCCCTCCGTTTTTTAAAAGCGAAATTTCAAAATCCAAATCGCCTTTTTTTACTTTTAAAACCGTTTCTTCGGCATTCTCTTTAATTATTTTGCCATAAACATCACTTGACGGCTCAAAACCATAACTAATTACTTTTGCCTTTGTTATTTTTTTAAAATCATCAAAATACTCACTCTCTCTCGGTAAAACTGCAAATGATTTCTCGTTTAACATTTTGAACAATATTTTTTTTGCTTCAAGATAATTTTTAAAATTTTTATGCTCAAAAATATGATGGCACAAAGAAACATTTGTTAAAATTGCACCCTTAAAATTTATGCCAAAAACTCTCCAATCTCTTAAACCAAAAGAGCTTACTTCCATTACCACATATTTGGTTCCCCTTTTAACCATTTTTTTTAAAAGAGATTGCAAATAAAAAGGGTCTGGGGTAGTTATTGGCTGGGTGCCTATTGCCGCTGGTTCTATTTTTGTTTTCTCATCTAACCAATAGCCAGAAGTGCCTATCAATCCGGTTTTTAGTCCCGCTTTTTCCAAAATGCTCTTTAAAAAATAAGAGGTGGTGGTTTTTCCATTAGTGCCAGTAACGCCAAAAACAACTAATTTCCTTGAAGGAAAACCATAACAAAAACTAGCGAAAAAAGCGATGCTCTTGCGTAAAAACTGATTTCTTTTTATTGATTCTAAAAATTTCTTCATTTCTTTATAATCCCTACTTTCTACTCTAAAAATTCTTTTAATTTTTTTGCTTTTTCCAAGTCCTTTAATCTCTCTAGTGTTTTTGCTTCAATCTGTCTAATTCTTTCTCTGGTTACATTAAAGGCTTTTCCTACTTCTTCCAAGGTATGACTAATTCCATCTTTCAGTCCAAAACGCATTTCAATAATTTTTTGTTCCCTCTCAGTTAAACCGCTCATTAACTCTTTCAATTCCTCTTTTAAAAGTTCTAAAGAGGCATATTTTTCAGGAGAGAGACTTTTATTGTCAGGAACAAAATCTCCAACTTCGTTTCCTTCTTCCTCATCGCCAACCGGTTGGTTTAAGGAAGAAGTGTCTTGAGAAATTTTCATTAGATATAAAATTTCGTTCAAACTTTTTCCGCTTTCCAGAGCTATTTCCTCAGGCGATGGGTCTCTTCCCAGAGTCTGGGCTAAACTTTTTCTTACCTTCAAATATTTAGAAATTGTTTCTACCATATGAACTGGTATTCTAATTGTTCTTCCTTGGTCAGCCAAAGCCCGAGTGATAGCCTGTCTTATCCACCAGGTTGCATAAGTTGAAAATTTAAATCCCTTTTTGAAATTAAATTTATCCACTGCCCTTGATAAGCCAATATTTCCTTCCTGAATTAAATCCAACAAATTTAAATTGCTGCTCCGGTTAACATAACGTTTAGCGATTGAAACAACTAATCGCAAATTAGCCTCAATCATTTTTTGCCTCGCTTGTTCGTCTCCTTCAGCCACTCTTTTCGCTAATTCTCTTTCTTCCTCCGGAGTTAAAAGAGGAATTTTGCCTATTTCCCTTAAATAAGCCTGCACATTATCTGGTAAAGTTGTAACATTTTCAAAGTTTAACGCTTCTTCCAATTCTTTTTTTGAAACTTCTTGGCCAGAAGTTAACAAATCGCCGCTTTCTACTACATCTATATTTAATTCAGCCAATGTATCATAGATAGTTTCCAAAAGTTTCAAATCTGTTTCTATCTTTGGAAAATATTTAAGAATTTCGTCCTGGGTCACAAAACCCCGTGATTTCCCCCTTGAAATAATCTCATTAATCTTTGTAGTCAGTTCATCTTTTTTCCTTTCTTTCTTTGTCTCTGCTTTTATCCCTCGCTTTATTTTACTTTTTTTCTTTTTGTTTTTCTTTTTTTCTTTTTGTTTTCTCTTTAAAACAATTTTTTTATTTTTTTTATTTTTTTTATCTTTTTTATTTTTCATAGCTTTTAATTAATTTTTAAAAATATTTAATCTAACAACTCTTTAGAAAGATTTTTAAATTCCTTCATTAAGTCATTTAACTTTTCTTTATCTAAAGAATTTTCCGCTTCTAAAATTTCTTTTTCCAGTTGATTTAATTCTTCTTTTATTGTTTCCCTCTTTAATTCTCTTAATCCGTTTTCTATTTCTGTTTCTTTTAAAACTTTATATTGAGCCAGTAAATCTTCTTCATAATCCGCCCTTAAAGATAAAATCTTTATTAAATTTAAAACTTCTTCGCTTAATTCTTTCTGCTGCAATTCTTCAGCTTCTTTAACATTCTTCAACACTTTGATTAACTCTTGATATTGAGGAGGAAAAAATTCAATAAAATCAACGAACTTCTCTCCTAACTCGGGATATTTGGCCCAGAAAGACAAAAGCCTTTCGGCAATAATTATTTTTCTATCAACTGTTCCCACAGAGGACAAAGGACTGATGATTGTTTCATTTTCATCTACTGGTTGTCTTCTAAACTTATTTGAAGAAATCTTATTTAATTCATCTTCCAGAATTTGCGAACTTAGATTTAAAACCTCAGCAGTTTTCTCCAGCCAATAAGCCCTGTCTAAAGCATTTTTAATTTTATTTAATTGAGGTAAAAAATAAGAAACAATGAGTTTTTTCCCCTCTAAATCGTTTTTATTCCCCAAACTTAGGGCTCTTTCAAAATAGAATTCCATTATTGGTTGGCTCTCTTGAATCAACTTTTCTGCTTCTTTTGAATCTTTAATGTCTTTTAAATATTCAGCCAAATCTTTTCCCTGGGGCAATTTCAAAATTTTCACTTCAAACTCTCTTTCTAAACTTAAATCAATTGCCCTTTCGCTTGCTTTTCTCCCTGCTTCATCCATATCAAAAGATAAAATCAGGTTTTTATTATATTTTTTCAAGATATCCAAGTGAAACGGAGTTAAAGAAGTGCCGCAAGTGGCGACAATATTTTTAATTCCTTTTTGCCAACCGGCCAAAAAATCCATTGCCCCTTCTACTAAAACCGTTTTTCCTTCTAAAGATAAATACTTTTTGCTCCTTGCCAAACCAAAAAGGGTCCTGCTTTTATCATAAATTAATGTTTGAGGAGAATTTATATATTTTCCAACTTCTTCAACATTTCTAATTGTTTTGAGCGGCCCCCCTTTGTCAAATATTCTCGCCGTATAGGCAATAACATTTCCAGATAAATCTTCAATTGGAAAAATAATTCTAGAGCGAAAACGGTCATAAATATCTTCGGCCTGTATTTTTAACACTTCCTTGTTTGTTGTTTCTGATATATCTTTTATTTCTTTTTTTGAAATCGCTAATCCCGATTGAAGAATTTCATAACTTTTAAAACCGCTTTTAATTAAAAAATTTGTCAGATTTCGCCATTCATCAAAAGCAAAACCCAATTTAAACTCTTTAATCGTTTCCAAACTTAATCCTCTCTCAAACAGATAATCTAGAACTCTTTGATTCTTTAGTAAATTATTATGGAGGTAATCCGCCGCCTTTTCATAAATTTCTTTTAGTCTTTGTTTTTTTGAAACGATTTCTGGATTTTCAAAAGTTATCTTTACTCCTGCTTTTTCAGCCAACAATTTTAAAGCATCTTTAAATTCCAAATTCTCTATTTTCATTACAAAACCAACTACGTCGCCCCCGCTTTGGCAGCCGAAACAATGCCAAATTTGCTTTGAAGGAGAAACATAAAAAGAAGGAGTTTTCTCTTTATGAAAAGGACAAAGCGCTTTATAATTAGCGCCAGACTTTTGAAGTTTTATATAATGGCCGATAACTTCAACAATATCTAATTTATTTTTAATTTCTTCCAAAGGAGATAACATATTGATTTGTGTTTTACCCTACCACTACTTGATTTTTCCCTTTTCTCTTTGCTTGATACATCAATTTATCTGCTTTATCTACTAATTCCTCAAGACTTTTTTCTTTATGATAACTCAAAACTCCAAGACTAGAGGTCAATTTAAGACCGCTAAAAACAAAATTTTCTATCTTTTTTCTAGTGTTAATAGTTTTTTCTATTGCCAATTGATGAGGGGTGTTAAATAATAAAACTACAAATTCTTCCCCACCCCAGCGACTGATAACATCTGTCTCTCTAAAATTCTTCCTTAAAAAATTTGCGAAGCTTTTTAGGACTTTATCACCCCTGCTATGCCCATATTTGTCATTTATCTTTTTAAAATCATCTATATCTAAAAATATAATACTTAAAAATTTAATTTCATTTTTCCGTCGGTTTTTATCCTTATTTTTTACCGCTTTGAAATAGACTTTGCCCACCTCTATTAATCCTCGCCGATTATAGAGTTTTGTCAAATAATCCAAATAAACAAGTTTTTTCAATTTAACTTTTTCTTTCTTTAATTCTTTAATTTCTTCCTCTTGTTTTTTGATTATTAAATTTTTCTCCATAAATCTACAATCTTCGGGAGAAAAATAATAAGACCAATAACTATAGATGTTAAACAGGCAATAACAACCGCTCCCGCCACCAAATTCTTGATATTTTTCACTTTTTCTGAAAAGTTCGGCTCTAAAATATCCAGAGTTTTTTCCCAAATAGTATTTAAAGCCTCGAGAGACAAAACTAACCCAATTGTCAAAACCACAATCAGCCACTCTATCCTATTAAGCCCAATCCAGATACTAAAAAGTATTACTATTATAGCAATAACAACAATTAGAAAAAAGTTCTGCTGGCTTAAAGCATACCTAATTCCTGCGAAAGCATAACCTAAACTCGCTATCCATTTTTTAAAAGAGAGTTTCATTTTTAAAACTATTGACCAAAAATATTTTTCAAAATTTGGCTGATTTTATTCTTCTTTTCTTCCGGAATTTCCTTTCTCTTTTCTCCTTTTGCAGATATTGTTTTGGGCGGAACTTTGATTACTTCTGATTGGGATAAATTTTTTAAAGAAAGTTTATCACCAGAAGTTCGTCTTATTTCTTCTAAACAACTTTCGCAATAAACTGCTCTATTTGACGATGGTTTAAAAGGCACAATTATTCTTTTGCCACAACGGCTGCAAATAGCTTCCCACCCCTCGTATGGTTTTTTGGAATAGATGGGTTTTTTGAAAGAAACCTTCTCTGGCCCAAAATCCAATAATTCCCAATAAGAAATTTCTTTTTCCACTTCTTCAACTGGCCGACTATACATCTGGCGACAGTAGTCTATAATGTCCTGTATATATGAGAGTGGTGGTAAATGCTGGGGAGGAATATTAATGGCGGAAAATGCCTTTGAGAGCGCGCCATCAATCATTAGTTTTATATAAAAATGATAATTGGGAAGATTAATTAAATCTTCTTTGCTGAATTCTGGCAAAAAATATTTTTCCAGAATTTCAGCATCCTCTGGTCCAATGCGGTAACAAACCAAAGTTCCAATATTGCCAAAAATAGCATCTTTTACCGTATCATTAAGTTGATTGATATATTGATGGGCTAAAATTAAATTGAGACGGTATTTTCTTGCTTCAGCAAAAATATTGGCAAATGATTCAGTGGAAAAATTCTGAAACTCGTCAACATAAAGATAAAAATCTGGTCTTTCTTCTTCTTTTACCTCAACTCGCGACATTGCCGCCAGTTGAATTTTGGTAATAATCAAAGCGCCCAATAAATCAGAATTATCTTCGCCGATTAATCCTTTAGATAAATTTGCTAAAAAGATTTTTTTGTCATCCATTATTTCCCGGAAGTCTAGTTTAGATTCTTTTTGGCCAATGATATTTCTGATTAAAGGATTTGAAATAAATTGGCCAATTTTATTTTGAATTGGGGCAACTGCTTCTGAAGCGTAACGCTGATTATAACTGGCGAATTCTTTTTCCCAAAAAGCCTTAATCACCGGGTCTGTTACTTTGTCTATCACCGCTTTGCGGTAATCAGCATCAACTAACAATCGGTTAATGCCTAAAAGGGTTGAATTCGGATATTCAAGTAATGCCAATAAAGAATTATTCAAAATATATTCCATTCTGGCTGACCAAACATCTGGCCAAATTTTTTTAAAGACTCCCATCAGCCCGGCGACTACTAAATGCCGCCATTCCTTTGGCACTTCTTCTATTACATTAAAAGCAATTGGCCAATTAATATCTGAAGGGTTAAAATAAAAAACATCTTTAACTCTCTCTTTCGGAATAAAATGAAGAATTCTATAAACTAATTCGCCATGGGGATCAATCACTCCCACCCCTTTGCCATTTAAAATATCCTGAATAATCATATTTTCAAGCATTGTGGTTTTACCAACCCCGGTTTTTCCAATAAGATAAAAATGCCGTCGCCTATCATCAGTTTTGATTCCAAAATGTTCAAACTTATTCCTAAAATTTGTTATGCCAATGTAAGTAATGTCATTCATATTTACTTTGGAAGATTGAAGGGCGGTTCGCCTTTTCTGAAAACTCCCCGCACTAAAGCCGGTGATTTAACTTTTAAAAGCGGAAAGTGGTAGATAGTAGCTAATTCTTGAGAACTCAAAACCATTGCTTTTTGAGGAAGTTTCTTGTCTTTTAAAGCATTGAACAGTTGGTATTTTTTTAAGTATAATTTTTGATTTTTCAAAAACCAACCTTCCACTTTAGTAATCGTCTTGTTGTTTATGGCAAAACTATTTAAATTCTTGAGACTAAACTGCTTCAAATAAGCATAAAAAGAAGCAATGCTAATCTCGCTATAAATATCGCGAGGGGCAATGTAGCATAACCTAATACCACTCTCAAAAGCAAGTTGGGAAATTTTACTGTTCACTGCTTCGATAATTTCTTTGTCAATTGAAGAAACTGAAATTGAAACAGAAGTTTCCGAAGTTGTTTCATCGCCCGGCCAAACAGGAGGAATTGCTATCGCCACTAATAAATTTTTAAAAAAAGAAAAAATCCAATCAACCCAATTGTAAACCTTTTTTTCTTTTCTTCCTAATTTAATATCAATTGCTTTTTGTCCTTCTTCGCGAAATTTCTTTTCTTTATCTTTTACTAAAGGCCTAATAATTAACTGGAAAATAAAATACTCTTTTTCCGAAGCGTTACTAATACTTTCTATTAAATTGGCAATAGGATCTATTCTTTTTTCTTCTTTTGCCTCTTCAAAGTACTCATAAGTGCGGATTGGGAATTGATTAGCTTTTTCTAAAACGATTTCTGTTCCCCAAGTGTCTAATTGTTTGCTCGGCAAAGTTGGCGGCAAAAACGATAGCCAATCCTTAATAGGAATAATTTCTAAATCAGGATATTGAGCGTAAAATTGCGACTCAACAAAATTTTTCAAACCTTTTGGCAAATGAATAAAAAAATGAACTTCCTGATTAAAGCCGACTATTTCCAAGACTAAATACCCTTTTTCTAAAGCATGAAGGCCGTTAAAAACTCCCTCCATTGCTTTTGGAGTCTGTAAAATTAAAGGATTAACAATAATTTCAAAACTTTCCCATTCTTTTATTTCTTCCTTTTCTTTTTCTCTTTTTATTTTAGATTTTTTCCTTAAATCTAAAACTACTTTTAAAAGGACAATAAAAAGAAAAAACCACCAAAACTCTCGGAATGCGGTTTTAATAAAACTCCAAATAATATAAATATCTGAAATCATTAAATCTCCAAAACCCCAGGCTGGGCGCTCTTCTTTCTGTTTAAGGTAAAACGTTTGTCAGGCAGTCTTTTAAAGTATTTTTTATTATGAAGATTTAAAACAATGGTATTATCTTTTGCTAAGCGGTACTTCTTAACTTCATCTATTATTTCTTTTTGAGTTAAAGGCTTTCCTGCTTTAGCTAAAACTTCTTTAATAACATCATCTACTTTCCCCGGCTTGTATCCCCAATCTCTTAAAGCGTAAATTCCCCGGCCAATTAAAACAAAACGCGGGTCTCTTATTAATTCGTTATGGACTGTCTGCACCTGAACTTTCTTAAACCACCTTGAAGAAGTATTGGCAAATTCTGCTTCTTTCGGTTTTTCTGAAAGTTCGTTTAATTTATTAGCGATTTCAGTAAAATGCATTGATTTATTTATATGTTTTAACATCACATATGCTCTTTCGCCAACGCCGGGAGGTTGAATTTCATCTAAAGAGGATAATCCATATTCGCCGAAAATATTTCGCTCTATATTTTTTGAAATATTGAGATAAACCTTTAATAAATTCTCCGAAATATTTTTATCTATTTCTTTTCTGGCAAAATTCAAAATCTCCTCCGTGGTTAAAGGTCTTTTCTCTTTTTTAAGGTATTTTTCGATCGAATTCAAATCCTTCTTAATCTTTTCTAATTTTATTGTTTTTAAATGCCAAAAAGACCGATATAGTTTGTCTTCTTTTACAAACTCCAATTCGGGATTTAAAATTAAAAGAAAATAAATCGCCGCCTGCTGGTTCCCCTTCAATAAAGATTCGTTAATTTTTTTCACAAATTTTTCCCCTTCTTCAATTCCTCCGCTTTCCTCAAAAAGTTTTAAACAAAATTTATAAAATGGAGCCAAAACGCTAAAGGTTTGAGAAGTTTTTAGATTCTTTAAGGCAGAATCAACGATTTGTCTTACCCTCTCTCGGGTAATACCGTACTCTTTGCCAATCGCCTCCAGAGTTTTTGGCTTATTGTCTAAAATTCCATATCTTTTTTTAATAATATCCTGGGATCGAGGGGGTAAATCTTTAATAATTTCCAATCCCAGTTTTTGGGCATTAAAAGATTCTTTTGTCATTAAAGCTAAAAGTTAGTTTTTCTCTTTATTAAAGCAAAAAAAATAAGTCAAGTCAAGCATTTTTGACAGAAAGTAAAGGGGAACTGTTCTCCGTTAATTTGTGCCCCCGGCGCGACTCGAACGCGCAACCGCCAGCTTAAAAGGCTGTTGCTCTACCAAATTGAGCTACGGGGGCAAAATCAGTCTATCTTCTTTTTTTCTTTGATTTCGTCAATTTTCTTGTCTAATTTTATTTCTATCGGTCTAATGAAGGCATTCATAATTATCATAATCAAAGCAGTCACCAAAGCGATCTCATAACAGCCTAAGCCCACGGCTGAACCAATAGCGGCTGTCACCCAAAGCATTGAAGCAGTAGTAAGTCCTTGAAATCTTTGCTCTTCGCGATTAAAAATTATTATTCCTGCCCCCAAAAATCCTATACCGACAATAATCTGACCCAAAGTTCTTGAAGGGTCGTAAGCGCCTAATCCTATCTTTAAAATCACCAGCCTTCCTAAAATCATAAAAAGAGCCGAGCCCAAACTGACAAAAGAAAAAGTTCTAATGCCAGGATCTTTTTTCGCCCATTCTCTTTCTATTCCTATTAATGCTCCTAAACTTGTTGCCAGAAGTAAATCAAAAATAATTTTAAGATTTGAAATCTCTGCCATTAAATGGTATTATATCAAATTATTTCTCATAAAGTCAATTAAAAAATAAGAACTTATTAGCACGGGTCGGACACTTATTCTTTGTCAAAACCTATGAAAAATTTCCAAAAATATAGACTAAATCCAAGTTTAAAACAGATTCAAATTCAAAGGACAAAAATTAAAGATTTAATCAGGGAATTTTTTAAAGAGAAAGGGTTTTTAGAAGCAGAAACGCCAATTCTGGTGAAATACGCTGGAATGGAGCCATATCTTGCTCCTTTTTCTTTAAAGTTTAAAGATGAAAAAAATAAAACTTATCGAGGGTTTTTGATTACCTCGCCTGAATATTCTCTAAAAAAAATGCTTGCCGCTGGCTTTGAAAAATTGTTTGAAATTACCAAAGCCTTCCGCCAGGAAGAAAGTTTTGGCCCTCTCCATAATCCTGAATTTAGCATTTTAGAGTGGTACCAGCAAAATGCCGACTATTTAGATATTATGAAACAAACTGAAGAACTTGTCTTTTTTTTGGTGAGAAAACTTTATAAAAGAAATTATTTTTATTATCAAAATTTGAAGATTGATGTTTCTTTGCCTTTCCAAAGGGTATCTTTAAAAGAAACGTTTTTAAAATACAGCGGCATTAATTTGGATAAAACAAATTCTCTCGCTTATTTTAAAAATAAAGTCCAGGAAAAGGGATATAAGCTGACTAAAGGGGTAGACCAAAATGATTTGTTCTATCTAATATTTTTAAATGAAATTGAACCAAATTTAGATAAAACTAAACCCATCTTTCTTTATGATTATCCTTTTTATCAAGGGGCTTTGGCAAAAAGAAAGAAAAACAATCCTTTTTATGTAGAAAGATTTGAATTATTTATTGGCGGACTAGAAATTGCCAACGCCTTTTCGGAACTACTAGACCCAAAAGAACAATTGCAAAGATTAAAAGAAGAACAAAAATTAAGAAAAAAATTGAATAAAGAATTTATTGAGATTGACAAAGATTTTATAAAAGCGCTAAAATCTGGCATTCCTAAAACTGGAGGCATCGCTTTGGGAATAGACAGATTAGAAATGCTTCTTTTAGATATTAAAGATATAAATGACCTTCTAATGTTTCCCGCTCGAGACTTGTTCTTATAAATAAAAACTATGGTTTCTACTTCTGAATTTAAAAAAGGGATGGTAATTGAAGTTGAGGGAGAACCTTATCTTATTTTAGATTACCAGTTTGTTAAACCGGGAAAAGGCACGGCTTTTGTTAGAACCACTTTAAAACATGTCAAAACAAAAAAAGTTCTTGAAAAATCTTTTCGTTCGCAGGAAAGATTTGAAGAGTTAGATTTGGACTATAAAAAGGTATCCTACCTTTATTCAGACAGACAAAATTCAGTGTTTTTAGACAAAAACAATCAACGAATTTCGGTTCCTCTAGAAATGACTCGGGAAAAAATCCCCTATCTTAAGTCCAAAAGCGAAGTTCAATTGGTTTATCTTGAAGATGAATTAATTGATGTCAAAATTCCAATTAAAATCGCTTTAAAAGTAGTGGAAGCGCCGCCAGCAATTAAAGGCGACACCGTAACTGGCGCCACGAAAACCGTAACTCTAGAAACAGGGCTTAAAATCAATGTTCCAATTTTTATTAAAGAAGGAGAAGAAATAATGGTGAATACTGAAACTAACGAATACGTTGAAAGAGCGTGAATTATTTTACTGTCACGCTTTTTGCCAAATTTCGCGGCTTGTCAGGGTCTATTCCTTTTAAAACTGCCAAATAGTAACTCAAAAGATAAACCGGAATAATATTTATGAGGGGAGAAAAAACACCCTTAATTTCAGGCAAAATAATTGTTTTTTTAAAATCTTTTGGTTTATAGTAGCCAAAACCAATCAAATAAGCGCCCCGGCTTTTTAGTTCCATCGCATTAATCAAAGTATTAGTTTCTTCGCTATCTTTGGCAAAATGGACTAAACAAGGGGTGTTTTTTTCTATTAAGGCAATCACTCCATGTTTTAATTCGCCACCAGCAAAAGCCTCACTATGCAAATAAGTTCCTTCTTTAATTTTTAAAGCGGTTTCTAAAGCAGTTGGATAATTAAAGCCTCGGCCAATAATATAAAGATGCTCGCTTTTTTTGAGATATTTGGCTATCTCTTTTATCTCTAAATGAAAATTTTTATTTTTTAAAAGAGAGGCTATTTGCTTACTTAAAGAATTGAGTTCTTTTTTGATTTTATTTTCCTGGTTTAAAATCGTATAGCACAGAAAAAGCAACAAACTCATTTGATTGAGATAACTTTTAGTTGCTAAAACGCATTTTTCCGGCCCGGCGTTAATCATCAAGACTTCGTCGCTAATTCGGGTTAAAGTAGAACCCATCACATTAACCAAAGAAACAACTTTAATTTTTTTTTCTTTCGCTTTTTTTACAGATTCAATAACATCAATCGTCTCCCCACTTTGAGAAATAGCAATTACTAAAGTGTTTTTATCAAAACTATTAATAAAACTATTAAATTCAGAAGCGACAACAAAATTGCAGTTTTTTTCCAACAAACTACTGAAAAGATACTGGCCAAAAAGACAGGCGTGACCTGCAGTTCCGCAGCCGACAAAAACCACTCTTTTTGTTTTTTTGATTAGAAGGGTAATTTTTCTAATTTTGTCTCTGTTCTGAATTAAAGATTTATCAATTGCCTCGGGAATTTCCATTATTTCTTTCAGCATAAAATGGGGATATTTTCCTTTTTCCGCTTCTTCTTTTGTCCAATTTATCAATATCGGTCTGCGGTTTATAATTTTCTTTGTTAAATAGTTTTTAATCGCATATTCTGTCTCATTTTTAAAATGAACCATTTCTTGGTCGCTTATTAAAATCACTTTATTAGTTTTATCCAAAAAAGCCGGAATATCAGAAGCCAAATATAAACCGTTTGTTGCTATGCCCATTATCAAGGGCGAACCATTTCTGGCGCCAATAATTTCTTTTGTTTTTTTGTCTAAAACCACACAAGCAAAAAGGCCTTTTAGTTGTCTAAAAGTTTTCTGACAGGATTTTTCGAATGAAAATTTCTTTCGGTACTCTTCTATTAAATGAGGAATAACTTCGGTATCAGTTTCAGAAACAAACCGATGCCCTTTTTTAATCAAATCTTTTTTAATTTTTTCGTAATTTTCAATAATCCCATTGTGAACAACATAAATTTCTTTATCGCAAGAAAAATGAGGGTGGGCATTTGCTTCAGAAACCCCGCCTGTCGTTGCCCATCTTGAGTGTCCTAAACCAGTCTCACTTTCAAAATTAAAACCTTTCTTTTTATTTTCCCTTACTTCTTTTATTAAATTATCAATCTTTCCCACTTTTTTTATCAAAACCAAATTATTTTTACAAGCTAAACAAATTCCAGTTGAATCATAACCCCGGTATTCTAAATGTTTTAGACCATTTAAAATAATCTCTGTTGCATCTTCTTTTCCTTTATAAGCAATTATCCCGCACATAAAAAATATTTATTAACAATGTTTTTCCCTTTGCTTTTTTTTGTGACGATCGTCATCAAAAAAAGATTTCCAAAAAACAGAAAAAAAATAGAAAAATTAAGCGTCTAAATGCCCTTTCTCTCTTAACCACTTTTCTGCCTCAATAGCAGCCATTGCCCCAAAGCCAGCAGCTGTTATTGCTTGTCTGTATTTAGAATCGCAAACATCGCCACTAGCAAAAATTCCTTCTTTTGAAGTTTTCACATTGTCAGTTGTTTTAATATAGCCGTTTTCATCTATTTCTATTTGGTTTTTAAACAAATCGCTGTTCGGCTCATAACCAATGTTTATAAACAAACCTTGAACTGACAATTCTTCTTGTTTTAAAGTTCTGTTATTTAAAATAACAATTTTTTCTAACCACTTGTCTCCAATAATTTCTTTAACTTTATAGTTAAGCATAAACTCAATTTTTGGATTCTTAAAAGCCTCTTCTTGAAAAATTTTAGAAGCCCTTAATTGATCTCTTCTGTGTATCACATACACTTTATTGGCATATTTGGTTAAATAAAGCGCATTCTCTATTGCCACATCTCCTCCCCCAACAACTGCCACCTCTTTGTTTTTAAAGAAGGCGCCGTCACAAATTGCGCAAACTGAAACCCCTCTGCCAATTAATTTTTTTTCATTATCTAAATCTAACCATCTGTTTTTTGCGCCCGTGGCAATGATTATTGATTTTGCATAATAGTCTTTATTTAAAGAAGAAGTAACTTTAAAGGGATATAAAGAAAAATCAACCCTTATAATTTCTTCTTCTTTTATTCCCACCTTAAACTTTTTCACTTGTTCCTCCATTAAAGAAAGGAATTTAAAACCAGTAATTCCCCTTGGAAAACCGGGAAAATCGTCAACCTCACCTGCCAAGTTCATTTCGCCGCCCTTGCCTTTAAAAAGCAAAGTTTTAAGCATTGCTCTGCCAGTATAAATACCGGCTGTTAGTCCGGCTGGGCCAGCGCCAATAATAAGACAATCATAAATTGTTTTTTCTTTCATAATCTATATAATGAGAGAAAATAAATCCTGGTAAAATTTTTTAAAAATTAACACTATTCGTTTTGCTTCTATTTGGGTTACTTCTATTTTTGGATTTTCAATTAATTTATCAGTAAAATTTACCGCTTCTTCAAAAATGTCCAAATTTTGAAAACCCTGGTCTTCTAACTGGTTGATAATCTCTTTAAAATTTTCTCCTTTGTAACCCAAATTCTTTAAAGCCTCATAAACTATTTTTCTTGCCTCTAAAACTGCCAGTTTTAGAGAGGAAGAAAATTCTTCTGAGAGTAATTTTTCTACTTTTAACCATTGTTTATTTTTTGCCTTTGGAATAGGTCCAATTCCTATTTTTTCTTTAAAACTATCACGCCACTCTTGAAAAATTTTCAATTTCCTAAAATAGTAAATTAAAATCACCAGAAGAATTAAACTTCCTATCAAAGAAAAATATTTTAAAAAAAAATAAATTTTTAAAAACATTTTTGCAGAAATTTTTATTTTAAAATAGATTCAATGATCTCACTAAATTCTAAAAGAGAAAAATCATTTCCCCTAGAAGAAATAATTTGAAGGCCAACTGGTAAATCGTTTTTGGAAAAACCACTCACTAAATTAATAGCCGGCAAACCAGCAATATTGGCGCTGACAGTAAAAATATCGGATAGATACATAGAAATTGGATCTTTGGTTTTCTCGCCTATCAAAAAAGGTAAAGTTGGAGTAGTGGGAGTTAAAACAAAATCGACTTTTTTAAAAGTTTTTTCCCATTCTTTAATAATTAATCTTCTCACTTTCTGGGCTTTTTTATAAAAAGCCTCATAATAACCTCGGGATAAAACATAAGTTCCTAAAACAATTCTTCTTCTTACTTCTCTGCCAAATTTTTCTCCCCGAGTTTTAAAATATAAATCTCTCAAATTTAATGAATCTAAATTTTGATTTTGAAAATCTAATCGTGGAGAGTACCTAATCCCGTCATAACGCGCTAAGTTAGCGCTTACTTCAGCCGGCATAATAATATAATAGCAGGCTAAAGAATACGGACTTAAAGGTAAACTTATCTCTTTGATTTGAAACTTATTTGCTTTTATTTTCTGAATAGCATTGTTAATAGTTTCTTCTATTTCTTTATCCAATCCTTTGACGAAAAACTCTTTTGGCACCCCGATAATTGTTTCTTTTGGATTTTTCTTAAATTCTTCTTTTTTTATTTCAATTGAAGTAGAATCATTTTTATCTCTCCCGGCAATCGCTTCAAAAACTATTTTCGCGTCTTCAACAGTTATAGTTAAAGGACCGATCACATCTAAAGAAGAAGCCATAGCAATTAAACCAAAGCGGGAAACTGCTCCGTATGTCGGTTTAAAACCAACCACTCCGCAAAAAGCCGCGGGCTGTCTAATTGAACCACCAGTGTCCGACCCTAAAGCAAAAACCGCCATTTGAGCTTTAACAGCCGCCGCCGAACCGCCAGAAGAACCGCCTGGCACCCTTTCTAAATCATTGGGATTTTTAGTGGTAAAATAACCAGAATTTTCTGTTGAAGAACCCATCGCAAATTCGTCTAAATTAGTCTTGCCTAAAATTATCGCTCCTTTTCTTTTTAATTTTTCAATCACGGCCGCATCATAAGGGGCAATATAATTTTCTAAAATTTTAGAACCGGCAGTTGTTTTTATTTCTTTTGTTAAAATATTGTCTTTAACTGCATAAGGAATGCCTTCTAAAATACCAATTGTTTCGTTTTTCGCGATTTTTTCATCAACTTGCTCTGCTTCTTTTAACGCCCTTTCTTTATCTAAAGTCAAAAAGGCTTGAATTCTGTTGTCTTTCTCGTCAATTATTTTAAAATAATCACTTACTAATTGAGTAGCGGTAATTTCCTTATTTATTAATTTTTGATGAAGCTCAGAAATCATACTGTAAAAATAAATGTCTAAAATATTGGCGGGATTTCAAAATAATCGTCCTTTGTTTTAAAAGCCATTTCTTTCAAAACATTACTCTCTTCTGTTTTTTTTACCTTTGGCTCATCTTCTCTTACAACATTTGAAAGAAAAGAACCGCCAGTCATTGGCTCTACTTCTTCAGTTTGAATTTCATTTAACTTTGAAACATATTTTAAAATACTTTCCAAATCTTTTGAAAGTTTCTCCTTTTCTTCTCCTTCTATTTCCATTCTTGATAATTCTAATAAATGATTAATTTCTTCAAATTCCATAACTTATCTTATTTTAAATTATATCATTTTAAAAAATTCCTGCTCATTTAAAGTTTTTATTTTTAATTCTAACGCCTTCTTAAGTTTTGAGCCAGGATTTTCTCCTACAACCACATAATCTGTCTTCTTTGAGACTATTTCAGAAACCTCGCCTCCTTCTTCTCTAATTCTTTTTTTTGCCTCATCGCGGCTCATTGAAAGCAAAGTTCCGGTTAAAACAAAAGTTAATCCCTTCAATTTTCCCTTTCCTTTGCGGCTTATCACAGGAATTATATTAACTCCTTTTGCTTCAAGTTTTTTTAGAAATTTTATATTTCTTTCTTCTTTAAACCAATTTACAATTGAAAAAGCAATTTTAGGACCAATAGTTTTAATTTTACTAAGTTCTTCTTCTTTTAAACTTTTGCCTATTTTAACTAAATCCGAAATTTTAATTTCCTTGTTTTTATTTTTTTCCTGAAAATATTCTGCCAAAAGAATGGCGTTTTCTTCTCCAATATGGGGGATTCCTAAAGCGTAAATAAAACGGTTTAAGGTAATATTTTTTGAAGACTGAATTGCTCTGATAATATTTTTGCTTGATTTTTCTCCATATCTTTCAAGAGGCGCGATATCGCCTTCTTTTAAATCAAAAAGTTCATCAATTTCCTGAATTAAACCTTCGTCTATAAATCTATTAATTATTTTTGGCCCCACTCCTTTAATATCAAACGCTCCTTTGGAAACAAAGTGGTAGAAATGTTTAAGTTGGCGAGCGGGACAATTTTTATTTGGACAACGCAAAATGATCCCCCCTTCATCCTCAATAACTTTACTGCCGCAAACTGGACAAATTTCAGGCATTTTAAATTCTTTCTCCCCACCGGTTCTTAAATTTTTTAAAACTTTTTCTATCTTTGGAATAACATCTCCGGCCCTTAAAATTATCACCGTATCTTTAATCTTTAAGTCTAATCTCTTTATTTCTTCTTTATTATGAAGAGTAGCTCTTGAAATTGTAACTCCGCCAACTTCCACCGGTTTTAAAATTGCCACTGGCGTTAAAACACCTGTTCTTCCTACTTGAACTTTAATATCTTCAACGATCGTCGTCGTTGCTTTCGGAGAAAATTTGTAGGCAATTGCTCCCCGGGGAGCCTTACCAACTACCCCCAACTTCTCAAATAATTGATTATCATTTATAATTATTACTATTCCATCTATTTCAAAAGGCAATTTTTCTCTTTCTTTTGAAACTTTCTGGTGGAAAGCAAAAATTTCTTCTAAATTTTCTGCTTTCTTATTTCCAGAATGAACTTTTAGGCCCAATTCTTTTAAAAATTGATGTTTTGCTTCATGAGTTTTGAGATTAAAATCCCCAATTAAATCATAGGCATAAAAATCCAATTTTCTTGAGGCAGTTATTTTTGGGTCTAATTGCCTAATTGAACCAGCAGCCACATTTCTTGGATTAGCATATACTGGTAGGCCCTTTTTAATTTGTTCTTTATTAATTCTCTTAAATTCCTCTTTTGTTAAAAGCACTTCTCCCCTGACTTCGATACTAACATCTTCTTTTAAGCGTAAGGGGATTGCTTCAATTGTTTTTAAATTCTGAGTCACATCCTCGCCAATTTTTCCATCTCCTCTGGTTGAGCCAACTTTAAGCATCCCTTTTTCATATTCTAAACTAATTGCTAAACCGTCAAATTTATATTCGCAATAAAAATCTAAATTTTTATCATTAGAGATTAGTTTTTTAATTCTCTCGTACCAATCTCTTATATCCTCCTCTGAAAAAGCGTCATTCAAAGAGGTCATTGGCAGTTTGTGAACCACCTTTTTGAAAAATTTCAAAGGCTTGCCACTAACTCTCTGAGTTGGGGAATCAGGGGTAATTAACTGAGGAAACTTTTGTTCTAAATCGTAGAGTTCTTTTTTTAAAGAATCTAAAGCCTCATCAGGAATAAGAGACTGATTTAAAATATGATAAGCATAGCGGTATTTTTCTATCTCTTTTTTTAAAACTTCTAATCTCTTTTTTGCTTCTTTCAGATCCATATTTCATAATTCTATTATTCAAACCATATTTCTATTCCTCGCCTGATATTGCTAGATTTTGAATTGCCAATTGATTGAAACTTTAAAGAATCTGAAGAAACCTTTTTAGCCTGACATCTGGTTTCATTACTTAGGGTTAACGAAAAAGAAGAGCCAGGATTATCCAAAGTAAAAGTTTGATAAAGTATTCCTTCCATACAGGCATCAGCCGCATAAAAGGCTTTTACTGATTCAGAGGTTTCAACTATTTGTCTTAAATCAACTGTAAAAATTGATAAAAGCAAAAGGGCTGAAAATGAAACAGTGCTTAAAAGCAGTAAACTCATCAAAAAAATTTGGCCCTTATTTCTTTTTTTTAGTAAAAATTTCATTGTTTCAAATTGAAAAATTTTTATTTACTATTCCACTTGTAAAAACCTCGGAGTCACGGCGGTTTGAATATTAAAAGTATAAATTTGTTCCTCGCCACCTCCTGTTTTAACCTTTGTCTGGATTTCTAAAGGAATTATAATACTTTCTTGGTAATCAGAGCCGTTGTTTATTAAATAAAATTTCGCCTTAGTTATTTCTACGTCTGGAGAATCAAAAAGCCAACCAATATCTTGATTGTTTTTTTTCTGCTTAATATTGAATTTTTTGTTATTATCTTCACCATATTCATAGCAAAATTTTGACCAAGTTTCCTCCAAATAGTATTGAAAGCATATTCCTTGTCCGCCCTCTAAAACTTCAAAATCTTTTCCCATTCTTATTGACCTGGCAATAAGTTCTAAATTATTTCGGATATTGTTTTCTGTATTAAGCAAAGCGTAAGCCACTTGTTCTGAACGGACAATCGCAATATAAACTTGAGATAAAGAAACCATTACTGAAACAAAAACACCAGTGGCAATAAGAAGTTCAATCAAAGTGAAGCCTTTTGGTTTTTGCTTTAACTTTTGAATTTTAAAAATCTCAATAGCCATAAACTTATTAAATACTAAGCCAATTATAAAGATGATCCTCAACATGCAAGTCAAACCAAGTATTTTTTGTTTTCCACATTAAATGAGAGACCACTTTTATCTCATTGCTGCCCACTCCTTCTATTTCTATTTCCCGATAAAATGGAGTTTCTTCACCAACACTATAGCCATAGATATTGTCATTAGGATTATGTTTTAATTTTAAGGGTTGGCTTTTGGGCGGGATTGAACCACAACCGGTGACTGACAAGGGGGTTAATGTTATTATTCCTCCTGTAGGTAAAGCCTCTACTGTATAACAACCATTAGTTAATTTATCTTTCCAACCCGCCCCTCCTCCTTTCAAACCTTTAATAAAATTAGTGTCCCTAATATTTCTTACCAGTTCAATTCCCTCCTGGGCCAAAAAAGAGGCAGTTAATCTCTGTTCAATAACTGTCGCATTAAATAACGCCCTTGTCACTAAAATAAAATTGCTTAAAATTCCTACCATTAAAATAGAGATTGCCACCAAGCACTCTACTAAAGTAAAACCATTTTTTTTATTCTGAATCATATTTCTATCCTAATTCTTTAATTCTTTTGAGATTTGACCGCTTTTGGAAATAGTAATAATGTAATAAGGTGAATTTTGATCTTCTAGATATAATTTAATAATCGCTTTGTCTACTGTTTTTGGATCAAAATAAATTGTTGGTTCTGGAGGAACGAAAACAATAGATCTTATATTAGTTTCTGTTATCTCGGTTTTTTTTACTAACGGAATAGGGGTTTTTCCCTCGCTTTTTATTTTATCATATTGTTGATTTCCTGCCCCTGACAATTGGTCGCAATAATCAACGAAAGGAGTTATTTCTTTTATAGAAAGATTAGAACCTGGAATTTCTGCAAAATACATTCCCCAACCGCAAATATTTTTACTTCCTTGAGTTGTATTTTCTTCTAAAATTAACATCGCTTGATTCTGAATTCTTTTCAGTTCAGAAATCAATTTGTTTGCCGAGCGGGTTAAATTAGTTGTTGTTTCTGTCTGCCGATTATAGCCTAATATCATAACGCTCAAAAGAGTAATAATTCCAACAGAAACCATCATTTCTACAAAAGTAAACCCCTTTTTTCTTTTTAAAAATTTATTATTCATGAAATTAAAGGAATTGATAAATATCCTTTTATTATTATATCACCAAAAAGCATTACTAACAATGCTCCGAGAGTCAAAAATGGAGCAAAGGGGATATAACTTTTAAAAGTTTTTCTTTTAAAAATTACCAGAATTAAAGAAATTAATCCGCCACTAAGAAATGACAAAATCAAAGCAATTAAAATATCAGGCCAGCCCAAAATTAAACCAATAAAAAAAGCCAGGATTGCGTCTCCCCAGCCCATTGCTCTTTCTTTGGTTAAATAAGCAAAGGCAGCAATTAAGCCTCCGCCAACAACTCCACCTAAAAACAAAGAAACAAAATAAGAGTAATGGCCAAAAATATAAGTTTGGGGGCCTAAGAAATTTGTAGTCTGAGCCAAAAAAGCAAAATCTTTAAACTGAAGAAATATTCCCAAAACTATCCGCCAAATAAAACTGATGATAATGGCAGGAAAAAGCACCTCATTTAAAATCAAATATTTCTTTAAATCATAGATAGAAATTGCCAAAAGAACAAAAACCCAATAGAGCCAGAAAATAAAATTAATCCATAACAAAACACTTTCTAAGTTCAAACTAAACATAACGTAAAAATTTATCAGCGGAAAATGAAAAAATCTCCAACTAATCAATGCAAATGACAAGCCGGTCAAAAATTCTACCAAAGGATATTGTAAAGGTAATTTATGATGACAGGTAAAACATTTTCCTTTTAAATAAAAAAAATTTACAATTGGCACCATTTCCCACCAACTTAAGGTTTTCTGGCAATAAGGACAAAAAGAACGCCCTCTAAAGGGCGATTCTTTGGTATCAATTCTATCAATTAAGACATTTAAAAAACTGCCTACAATCGTTCCAAAAACAAAAAAGAGGACAAAAACAAATGCTCCCATAAATCATTAGAGCTTTAAAGATTCTTAAGGTTTAACGCAATAAACGAGAGAAGCATCATCACAATTGATACCATTACTAGTTCCGTCAATATCAGAGTTTAAAGCCGGATCACTTTGTTCTAACTTAGCACCCAAAGTATAGGTGGTACCACTAGTATCAGCCCCATAGCGATAAAAATAAGTAGTATCATTGATAGGATCTGAAGGAATCTGAGATACCCCCAACCCAGCACCAGTTAAAGTACTTACAAAAGAAGTCCACTTGGCTAGATCTGTTGCTCCTGTTGGAGTGGGTGGATATTTACCTTTTTGAGCAAAATACAGTTCCAAAACATTTTGAATATTGTGCAAATCAGCAATTCTTCTCGCGTCTCTGGCTTTGGCTCTTGCTCCACCCATTCCAACCAAAATCATAGAACTTAAAATTGCAATAACAGTAACAACCACCAACATTTCTACCAAGGTGAACGCTTTCTTTTTTGAATTTAAAAAGTGAAACATAAAAGTAAAAATTTAAATTTTAATCTCGACCTTTTAACAATTTAACAGTTTAGCAATTTAGCAGTTTATTTACCTCAGACGCTTTGCGCCAATTGATAAATTGGCAAAATTACTGCCGCGACCAAAAAAGCAACGGCAATTCCAATTATAATTACAAGTACTGGCTGAAGTAAGTCAAGCAAGGTAGCAAAAGCCCGATTTACTTCTTTTTGGTAATACTCAGCCACTTTTCTTAAAAGTTCATCCAATCGACCAGTATTTTCTCCAACTGCCACCATTTGACCTACCAAGGGCGGAAAATATTCATAATAATTCTTTAAAATATTAGAAATACTTTCTCCGGTTTTTACTCCCTCGGCTATTTCTTTACCCAAAGAGTAATAAATATAGTTTCCAGTCGATCCGCCGGCAACTTCAAAAGCAGTCACCGTTGGTATTCCTCCTTGGATTAAAGTTCCGGCAGTTTCGCAAAATCTGGCAATAAATATCTGTTTATAAACTTTCCCTATAATCGGAACTTTCAAAAGGTAAATTCCCAAAACTCTTGACCCTTCTCTGGAACGAAAGTAAGTCGTAAAATACCAAATAGCGCCACCCAAAGCCACCAAAACAAGTAATCCAAATTTTGAAAGGAAATTGCCAATTGTAATCAAAATTTGAGTGGCAACTGGCGGTGCCTTGCCGAATTCTTCAAAAATGCTCGCCATTTGTGGCGCCAAAAAAATAGTAATAACAGCGCCAATTACAATAAAAGTCACTACCAGAAAAAGAGGATAAGAAACAGCGGCTTTTGCTTTATCAACCAAATCGTTTTCGTGTTCGGCATAATCAGCCAAATAAGTTAAAACTTCCTCCAGTCGGCCGGAAATTTCTCCTGATTTAATCATCTGAGAATAAAATTCTCCAAAAACATCGTTTCTTTTCTCAATTGCCCTTGATAAAGTAAGACCACTATCTAAATCAGAAACTAATTCAAAAATTAAATCTTTAAGTTGAGGTGTTGAGGCCTGCAAAAAGAGCGTTTTCAAAGCCTCGCCCAGCGGCACCTGGCTTGATAGTAAGGTGGCAAATTGTCTTAGAAAAACCGCCAAATCTTTTCTTGAAATGGCCGTTCTTTTCCCTAAAATTGCATCAAGAAAAGTTGCCTTTTTTAACGGCGAAATTTCTAAAACAACCAATCCATAACTTTGAAGGGTTCTCACTGCTGCCTCTGAGCTTTGAGATTCAATCGTTCCCTTTTTAATATTGCCTGTTTGGTCTTTTGCCTGATAAGTAAATTTCATACCAATTAATTAAAAATATTTAAGACTCTTTATCCTAATAGTTGTCTCACCTCTGAAGGATTTAAAGCGTAAGTTTCAGCAGTTTCAAGAGAGATTTCTCGACGCCTAACTAATTCCACCAAAGAGCGAGATAAAGAAAGCATTCCCTCTTGCGAAGATGTTTCTATCACCAAATCTATCTGATAAGTTTTTCTTTCCCTTATTAAATTTTTAATTGCTGAAGTCGCAAACATAATTTCACAAGCAGGGATTCTTCCGCCAGAAATTCTCGGCACCAATCTTTCTGAAACAATTCCTATTAAGGTAGAGGCTAATTGGGCCCTGATCTGGCTTTGCTGATCCGAGGGAAAACTATCAATAATCCTATCGATTGTCTGACTGGCTGAATTAGTATGAAGGGTAGACAAAACTAAATGTCCAGTTTCAGCCGCTGTTAAGGCAATTGACATTGATTCCGGGTCGCGCATTTCACCAATCACTATTACATCTGGGTCTTGACGTAAAACAGACCGTAGTCCCCGATGAAAAGAAACAGTATCAGTTCCTACTTCTCGCTGGTCAATGAGCGACCTATCTTGAATATAAGTGTATTCAATCGGATCTTCAATCGTAATAATATGGTCCATTCTCTTATGATTTATCTCATCAACAATTGCTGCCATCGTGGTAGTTTTACCGTGACCAGCGGGTCCGACTACCAAAAAGAAACCTTGATTATATTTGGAAATTTCATGAAGAATCGGCGGCAAGTTCAACTCCTCAAGAGTCCTGATATGATACGGGATTAAACGCAAGGCGGCAGAAAGATATCCCCTTTGAAAATAAACATTTATTCTAAATCTTACTTTATCCTGATAAGAAAAGGCGAAGTCAATTTCTTTTTCGTTGATTAATTTTTCTTGTTGCTCAGGGGTTAAAAGCACGGCAATGAGACCGGCTAATGATTCCGGAGTTAGAATTGGTTCACTTGAAACAGGAACTAAATTTCCATCAATTCTCACTGTTGGATGTCTGCCAATACTTAAATGCAAGTCAGAAGCACCCTGCTGACTGGCCATAATCATTAATTCCGCTAACTTTTTTGAATAGTCAATAGGCATCTTTTTGATTTATTGTTATTATACCACAAAAATGTCAAGAAAATAAAGAGCTAAACCAAACAAACCCACAACTGCTGAAATAATCCAGAAACGCATTGTCACTTTTGTCTCTGGCCAGCCAATTGCCTCAAAATGATGATGGATTGGAGTGGAAAGAAAAAGTTTCTTTTTCTTTATTTTTTTATAGATTTTTTGAATAATCACGGATAATGATTCTATTACCCAAATAAAAGCAAAAAATGGCAAATACAAAGAAGTATCAGTAAGCATTGCTATGACACCAACTGTAATGCCAATCGCCATTGCCCCTGTATCGCCCATAAAGAATCGCGCTGGATAAATATTAAACCACAAAAATGCAGTAAGAGCGCCAATAAATGTTGCCAAAAAAGCAGAGAGTTCATATTTCCCTTTAACAAAAGCAACTACCAATAAACAACCTAAGACAACTAAAGCTGTTCCTGCCAAAAGTCCGTCTAAACCATCGGTTTCATTAGCAGAAAAAGTTGTTGCCACTAGAATAAAAACGAAAAACAAAAAATAAAAAACTCCTAAATTAATATCGCCTATTAAAGGAAAATGAACTGTCTGATATTCCAATTTTTGGGTAAACCACCAAGCACCAATCATTGCAATCAAAATATAAACAATAATTTTATCTCTCATTCTTAAACCACCGCCTTTTGGCCCAATTCTAAAAACCCCCATCAAGTCATCTATTAAACCAACAAAAGCCGCACCAGTCATTGCTGCCAAGGGAAGCCAAGTTTGAGACCGAGAAACAAAATTTAATTTTCCCCAAAACCCATTAAAAAATTTTGCTAAAAAGAAAAATAAAAAGGTGACAATTAAAACTCCCCCCCAAATTAGAACTCCTCCCATTGTCGGAGTTCCTTCTTTTTTTTGGTGAAGACTCATAAAAATTGGCGTATCTTTATCTTCCCTAATGTGCTTGCCCAAACGATATTTATATAAGATATTCGTCCAAAGAGGTGTCAAAATAAAAGTAAGACAAGCGGAAAAAATCCCTAATAAAATAATTCTTACTAAATTAAAAGCCAAAGTATTTATTCCCATTTTGAATTTCTAAATTTATGTTATTTGATAAAAGACTGACTTAAAACAGTTGAAACCCATTCGTAAATTTTTAAGGTATCATTGAATCTATCGTTAGAATTTAAAACAATAATTGCTATTGGTATTTTATCAAATTTTTCTAATAGAGTAAATTCATAGATAGTCAAGAGGCAATCCTTAGCAACCGGCGTTGATCCAGTTTTACCTCCCCATAAATTCTTTATTTTCAAAACGAGTTCATTAGTATTTTTCAGAAGATGTTGGGTTCTTAAATCAGTTGAAAAAACTTCTTTTTCTCCTTGCCGAGTAATTTGACCAATTAAAGGGTAATTCCTGTAAATCTCTCTCGCTAATAAAAATAAGTCATTAGCAGTAGAAAAGTTTCCTTTTCTATCTAAACCTGCTGAATCAAAAATAGCCGTGTCAGCCATTTTTAATTGTTTCAATTTTTCTTCTGTAAGACTTAAAAAATTCAATCCTTTTTGGGCAAACGCTTCCTCTAAAGCAATTGCAGCATCATTTGAAGAAGAAATTAAAAGCATATCTAAAAGATTTCTAACACTTATTTTTTCGCCGGCCCTTAAATTCCCTTCTTCCCCTTCGGCGCTTACCGCATACTCAGAAATAGTAATCACCTCATCTAAATCCATATTATCCAAAGTTAAAATAGCAGTCATTAATTTTGATAAAGAAGCAGGAAAAAAATGAATATTCTCATTTTTCTTTAAAAGAATCTTCCCCGTGTTTATTTCTCCGACTAAATAGGAAACTGCGGAAATTTTTTCTTTAAAGGGAACTAATTGCAAAACTAAACCATCTAATTCAACCTGGGTTCCATTTGATTCTGGCGGATTTAAACCCTCATAAAGATTTAAATATTTCCCATAACCAATCAAAAAAATACCTATGAGTAGAATAATCCCAAAAATTATCTCTTTAAATAGTTTGTCTTTTCTGGTTGTTAATTTCATCTTTTTGCTTAATTTCATTGTAATGGGGAAGTTCGTTAACATTCTTAAGCCCTAAATATTTCAAAAACTCAAAGGAAATTTGATATAAGAAGGCATTTGCCCGCTTTTGATCTGGCATTCTTTCAATTAGCCCCCTTAAGAGCAACTGATGCAAGATATAATAAGAATCAACTCCCCGAATTTCGTTAATTTTTGCTCTGGACACTGGTCCTTCGTAAGCTATAATAGCCAAAGTTTCTTTTGAAGCCGAAGACAATTCGCCTTCAAAAACTTCCTTTCTCAGTTTTTCGGCATAAGGACTTACTTTTTCGTTTGTTACAAGCAACCATTCTTTATCCTTACTTATTAATTTTATTCCTCGTTTATTTTCTTCCAAATCCTTTTGCAAGGCGATTAAACCCTGAAAAGCCAAATCCTCGTCAACTTCAACTATCTTGGCTATTTTTTCGGTCGTCAAGGGTTCGGAAGAAGCAAAAAGTAAACCCTCAATTAAAGGAATTAAAGACTGGAAATCCATATTTTTTCAAAATTTTTTTTCTGTTGAATATCTACAACTCCCTCTTTGGCCAAATGAAGAACTGCTAAAAAAGTAACAATCAACTCAATTCTTTTGTTTTTATCTTCAATCAACTGATCAAAAGAAAAAGTTTTTCCCTTTGTTAACCTATTTATTAATTCTTTTATCCTTTCCTTTAAACTTACAACTTTTTCGATTTTTCTTTCTTCCATTTTTATTTCCGGTTCAATTGTTTCAATTATTTTTTTATAATAAAACAATAAATCATCTAATGATAAATTTTTCGGCGGCAGAAAAACTATTGCTTCTTCTTTTAAAGGCCGACTATAAAGATAATTCTTGCGTTTTAAAATTTCTAAAATTTCCTTACCTCTTTCTTGAAAAAATCTATATAACTCTAATTTATTTTCCAAATTTAAAATTTCTGATTCCTCTTCTTCAGTTATCTCTAAAGAAGGCAAAAGTGATTTTGATTTTATTAAAAGCAACGTAGAAGCAATAACTAAAAAATCAGCCAATTCGTTAGGAGAAACTAAAGATATGCCATCTATATGATCTAAATAATCCTGAGTAATCTGGGCGAGAGAAATTTCTGTAATTTTTAAATTTCTCTTTTCTACCAACTGAAGCAGTAAATCCAAAGGCCCAGAAAAATTATAAACTTTAACTTGGTACATAAAAATTTATTTTTTGATTTCGGCTGAAAGAATTTTTTTAATATTTTCAACCCAAAACTGTTTAAATTTATCCTCCAAATCTTTATAGAAAAGATAACTTTCTTTTTTATATTCTATTAACGGGTCGTGGCCGCCATAAGCGCGTAGCGCAGTTGAATCTCTTAATGATTCCAGTTTTTCTAAATGAGAAACCCACATTGTATCTAAAATATTTAGAGCAAAAACCTTAAAAATATTTAAAAGATTTTCTTTTGGAATTCCCTGATTGATTTTCTCCTCATAAAGATTATTTGGAAATTCCTCCTCTAATTCTCTAAAGACTTCTTTGACTCTCTCCTCTAAATTTCCTTCGCTGAAATCCTTTAAAATAGAATCCCTTAAATTATAAAACGCAATTCTCTGTTTGTTAATAACATCATCATATTCTAAAACATGTCTTCTTATATCAAAATAATATCCCTCAATTTTTTGTTGGGCAGATTCAATTGCTTTTGAAACTAACGGATGCTCTAAAGGTTCTTCATCTGGCCAACCCATTTTATCCATAAAGTTTTTTAAATAAGGAGGGGCAAAAATTTTAACCAAATCATCTTCAAGAGAAAGAAAAAACTGACTTGAGCCTATATCACCCTGTCTTCCTGCTCGACCGCGAAGCTGATTGTCAATTCTTCTGGCTTCATGCCTTTCTGTGCCAATTACAAAAAGACCGCCGGCTTCAAGCACTTTCTCTTTTTCCTCTTTTAAAGGCGGATTTCCTCCTAAAATAATATCAACCCCCCGACCAGCAAGATTTGTAGCTACTGTAATTGCTTTAAATCTTCCGGCTTGGGCAATAATTTCTCCTTCTCTTTCATGATTTTTAGCATTTAAAATTTCAAAATTTAAATTCAATCGTTTCAGATATTTTGCCAACTCTTCATTTTTTTCTACTGAAGGAGTGCCAATTAAAATTGGCTGGCCTTTTTGATTTCTTTGATAAACTTCTTTTGCGATTGCTTTAAGTTTCGCCTCTTTGGTTTTATAAATTCTATCCGGTAAATCAACCCTTATCATTGGCTTATTGGTAGGAATAATTATTACTTCTAAATTGTAAACTTTTTTAAACTCTTCTTGCGAAGTAAAAGCCGTGCCAGTCATTCCCGCCAGTTTCTTATACATTCGAAAATAATTTTGAAATGTGATAGTCGCCACTGTTCTTGATTCTTTCTGAATCTCCACTCTCTCTTTTGCCTCAAGCGCCTGGTGAAGGCCGCCAGAGAAACGTCTATCCGGCAAAAGTCTGCCAGTAAATTCATCAACAATAATTACCTTTCCGTCCTTTACGATATAATCGCGGTCTTTTAAATAATGGCGGTGGGCTTTTAAAGCATTCTCTAAATAATGGACCAAAATCCAACCTTTCTCGTCAAAAATATTAAATCTAAAAATTTTTTCTAAATTGTTTAGTCCCTCTTCGGTTAAAGAAATTGATTTATCTTTATCGTCGGCAACAAAATCTCTGCCCTCTTTTAATTCTTTTGCCAGTTGGGCAAATTGCTGATATAAGGACGAAGCCTCTTCATCAGGAATTGAGATAATCAAAGGGGTTCTGGCTTCATCAATTAAAATGCTATCAACCTCGTCAATAATGGTGTAGAAATGCTCTCTCTGGACTTTGTCCTTCAGATCATCTACTAAATGGTCTCTTAAATAATCAAAACCAAATTCCGCGTTAGTGCCATAAGTAATATCTGCCAAATAAGCTTTTCTTTTTTCTACCGGCCTTAAAAATTCTTTAAAAACTTTAAACGAGCCTAACTGGTCTCTTTTTTTATCTATTTCTCCTTTTTCTTTTAAATTTTCTAATTTATAAGTCGGGTCGTAAACAAAAGCCCCTTCTTGGGTAATACAGCCAACTTCAAGTCCTAAATAATGATAAATTTGTCCCATCCAAACAGTGTCTCTTTTTGCTAAATAATCATTGACAGTAATAATATGAACCCCCTTTTCAAATAAAGAATTTAGAGTTGCCGGCAAAGTTGCAACTAAAGTTTTTCCTTCTCCGGTTTTCATTTCAATAATTTTCCCTTCAGCCAAAGCCAGGCCTCCAAAAATCTGAACATCAAAGTGTCTTTGGCCCAAAGTTCTAACTGCCGCTTCTCTAGTTAAAGCAAATGTTTGAATTATATTGTTTTCAGAAAAACTATTTTTTTCAAGAATCTCTTTTTTAATTTTTCCAATTCTTAAAATAATCTCTTCTTGAGAGAGTTTTTTCATCTCGGGTTCAAAGCTATTTATTGCTTTTAAAGTTTTCTCTTTGCTTTTTAAATAAGATTCACTTAAATTGGGAAATAAAAAAGAAAAAAAAGACATAAAAAATAAAAAATTCAGGGTTTTAAACGGTGCCAGGTTAACTTTTCTTTTAACTTTCTCGCTGTTCTTCTAAAAAGGCTTTCTTTAGTTTTTCGATGTTCAATGATTAATCTCTTTAAATCGTCTTTTAATAAATTAGCCGCCTCTTTTATTGAAGAAGCCTTCACTTGGCAGTGGATATCATTTCCTGGAATAAACAAACGCGTCTCGGCAGAATAAATATCTCCGCTTTGAGAATTTAAAGATTTTTCGATATTTACCTCTAAATCCAAATCTCTTTTAAAATAAGAACAATATTTCTCTAAACTTTTAAGTTTTTTCTCAATAAAATCTTTTTCCGAAGGCAAGAGTTTTGTCTTTAAAGCGTTAATTCTAATGTTCAACATATAGCAAATTTACTTAAAGTTTAACTTAAAAATAAGAAAAAAACAACCCCTCCCTTTTTGAAAAAAGGGAGGGGTAAGAAAGCCGAAAGGATTAAGAAAAATTTAGATTATCTCTTCTTTTTTCCTCCTTTCTTTGCTTTCTTGGCTACTTTCTTTGCTTTTTTCTTTGCCATGTTAGTATTTATTTATTACAAGCAGCCGACCGTCCCGAGAAATTTTTAAAAATTTCTCGGGACTAATCAAAATTTTCTGCTTGTTGTTTTAGAAAAATATTTCAAAAATTTAAAAAATTTAAAAATGATTAAACAATTTCTGAAATATTTTTTCTTTACTCTTTCTTACTATAATTTTAGTTTATTTAAAATCCTTGTCAAGAGTTTTTGGGTATAACTTCTAAGAATTTTTTAAAATCACAATTTCTTCCTGAAGTTCAATTTTATATTTTTTAAAAACTTTTTCTTTTATAAGATTGATAAGATACAAAACATCTTTTGCTTTTGCTTTTTTCAGATTAATAATCACATTGGCGTGGAAATCGGCAATTTGGGCGCCATTTTTTCTTTTTCCCTTAAGGCCGCATTTTTCAATAAAATAACCGCTGGAGACTTTCCCCTGTGGCGCCTTTATTTTTTCTCCCTTAATAATTACTTCCTGTTTTTTTGAATTAAAATATCTTTTATAAGGTGTTTTTGAAATCAAAACATTTTTAAAAATACTTCCCAAAGAAGGATAAGAAAACATTTTTTTCTCAATTTTGTTTTTTAAATAAAATAAACTTTTTTCTTTTATTTCTTTTTTGTTTCCTTTTTTCTTCAAAATTTCAACTTCCCAAATTATTTCTCTGTTTTCTTTAAAAATAGATGAGCGATATTTAAATTTGCAGTCTTTGTTAGAATATTTTTTTTCTTTTAATGATAACGGATTAATAGTCTTTACTTTTAAAACTAAATCTTGCATTTGGAAGCCAAAGGCGCCAGCGTTGCCAAAAACCGCTCCGCCGATTGTTCCTGGAATTCCGTTTAACCATTCGTAGTTAGTAAACCCTTTTTCAATTCCTTTTCTTACCAAATCATTTAAAAGATAACCAGCGCCAACTAAAAGAGAGTTCTTTTTTTCTGTTAAAATTTTGTCATTTTTGATTTTAATAATCAAGCCAGAAAAACCATTATCATCGAAAAGAGTATTAGAACCATTGCCTAAAATAAAAAAGGGCAAATGATTGTCTTTTGCCCATTTAATAAGTTGCTTTAACTGATTTAAATTAGAAACTTCTGCAAGATATTTAGCTCTTCCCCCAATTTTAATAGTGGAATAATCTGCTAAACGAATCCCCTTTTTTATTCCTTCTAATATCTTCATTCACTTGAAATTTCAAAAATTTAAAGGGGCCCAAAAGGGGTTAACTCCTTTGTCAAAAGAAGTGAGTGCTCAGCCTCCGGGCCCCAATTTCATTTTAAATCAATTCTAAGAAGAAAGCAAGTTCATCTACCCAAATTTTTGCTCTGCCAAAATTTGGGTAGGTAAATAAAACCCCCGCCTAAAAGACGGGGGCCTGACAAAAGGAGCAATGATGAAAGAAATTTCTTTCCTCATCAAACACTCACTTCCGACCTATATTATACTCCTATTTTAAAAAAAGTCAACCCCATTAGATAAAGGAGAACTGTTCTCCGTTACTTTTTAAGTGCGGGGGCAATCCCGCCCCTAATGGGTTTTAATTTCAAAAGGGATTCGCCAGGCTTTTAAAGCAATCAGAAAATCAAATGACAAGGAACGGTATTTTAAATAATAAAAATCATATTTTAATTTTTGAGTTGCATCTTCAATCGAGGCGCCGTGAGGATAATTAATTTGCGCCCAGCCGATTATTCCCGGTTTAATTAACATCCTTTTTTCATAGAAAGGAATTTCTTTTTTAAATAATTCCACTAATCTTTTTTCTTCCGGCCGGGGACCAACAAAAGAAGTATCTCCTTTTAAAATATTTAAAACCTGAGGAATTTCATCTAAATGACTATATCTTAAGAATTTTCCCACTTTTGTAATTCTTTTGTCATTTTCAAGCGTCCAGGAAGGACCAATTTTATCAGCCTCTTTAACCATTGTTCTAAATTTATAAATCAAAAATTCTTTTCCATTTTTTCCTATTCTTTTAGATTTATATAGTATCTCACCAGAAGAATCTAATTTTATTAAAATTCCAATAATTGGCCAAAAAGGCAAGGAAACGATAAAGAGAATTATTCCGCCAAAAATATCAAAAAATCGTTTTATTATTTCATAGAAAAAATGCTTTTTGCTAAAATAATATTTTTTAAACCACTCTTCGTTCAACAAAGATAACGGAACCTTGCCGGTAATCTGCTCATAGAAATCTTCAAAACTCAAAAAATGCTTTTTGACCTTTGCTTCTTTTAAAAGAGATTTTAAATCTTTTAAATTCTGGTCGCTGATAAAATATACTCCTTTTTTGTCTTTAATTATCTCTTTATCTTCTTTAAGCCTTTCGCTGATTTTTTGGTAATCGAATTTTTCTGAAATTTCTAAAATTTCTATTCCAAAAGAGGAGTGTTTTTCGAGAAATTCTTTTAATTCTTCTACTTCTTTCGCCTGAGAAATAATAAAGACCTTTCTTTTTCTTTCTTTTAGTAGCCAATTGACAGCAGTCCGCCAAAAAAACAAAAAAATCCAGGAAAATACAATCACCAGGACTAAAACCAATTTTGGAATGAACTCCGGAGTTAAAAGATAAAAAATAATGGTAGCAAGCAAACTGCCAACTAAAAATAGTTTTAAAGCCAAAAAGTAAAATTCCCTTTTATTCTCTAAATAAGAGAATTCATACATTCGGCTAATGGTAAAGAGAACTATCCAAATCAAAAAGATTAGGGTAAAATGATAAAAAGAATTAAAAAAACTTGTTCCTAAATTGTCCACCCCGTATCTTAAAGCAAGTGTCAAAATCAAAGCCCAATAAAAACATATTAAATCGCCAACAATTAAAATAAAAAGCCTTTTTTTATATCTTAGAAACATAAGTTAAAACTTCTTCCAGTTTTAAACTAATTTCTTTCTTGTCATAGTACTGACGAGCGTAAATTAAAGCCGACTGGCCCATTTTTGTCTTTAGAATCGGATTTTGATAAATTTTTAAAATTGCTTCTTTTAAAGACTCTGGGTCTTCCGGTAAAACAACAAGCCCGGCTTGAGCCTTTAAAATAATCTCGCTTGCTTCACCTTCTAAATTTATAATCACTGGCTTTCCGCTTGCCATATAATCAAAAATTTTTGAAGGAATATTTTTTTCAAAAACTGGAGAATTTTTATAAGTTGCCAAACAGACATCAGCCCGGCTGACAAAAAGCGGCATCTCTACTCTCGGCCTTTGACCAGTCAAAATCACATTTTTTAAATTAAGTTTTTTAAGCATATCTCTTAATTCCTTTTCTTTTGGTCCGCTTCCCACTATTAAAAACACTATCTGGTCATTTTCCCGCATTAAATCAGCGGTCTTCAGCATTATTTCCGGCGCCTGAGCTAAACCCAAAATTCCTGTATAAAGCACCACAAATTTTCCTTTTAAAGAATATTCTTCATCAATAATTGAAGTATTGTAATTGTCCTCAAAAAATTCTAAATCAGCGCCATTGGGAATATAGATAACCTTATCCCGGCTTATTCCATAAGAACAAACTAAATTTTTCAAAATTCCGGGAGAAT
>ERZ795051.906-NODE-906-length-42074-cov-5.834789_pt1 | contig 42074 bp, 23 predicted proteins | sample MGYA00375135_ERZ795051 | MGnify/ENA primary metagenome ERZ795051 (study PRJEB30180, sample SAMN05720222) | activated sludge metagenome | isolation source: Anaerobic digester | place: Japan | collected 2015-05-26 ... | reverse complement strand
GCCGCCGGCGAAAACGCCCGGAATGCTGGTCATGTTGTTGGCGTCGATCTCGATATTACCCCACTTGTTGAGCTTCAACTCGGGCGTGGATTGGGTCAGCAGGGGATTGGCCTTCGTGCCGATGGCTTCGATGAACACCTGGCAAGGGATGTCGAACTCGCTGTCTTTCACCGGCACCGGCCGCCGACGGCCGCTGGCATCGGGCTCGCCCAGTTCCATCCGTTGGCAGCGAACCGCCCGCACCCAGCCCTTGTCATCGCCCAGGATCTCAACTGGGTTGACCAGGAACTCAAACCTGACGCCTTCTTCTTCGGCGTGCTTGACTTCCTCCACACGGGCGGGCATCTCGGCTCGCGAGCGACGATAGACCAGCGTCGCCGGATCGGCACCCAGCCGCCGGGCGGTGCGAACGGCGTCCATCGCAACGTTGCCGCCGCCGACGACCACCACCTCTGTCGACCGGATCACCGGTGTCTCGCTGTCATCGCGGTAGGCACCCATGAGATTCACCCGGGTCAAGTACTCATTGGCCGAGTAGACGCCCTTGAGGTTCTCGCCCGGGATTCCCTGGAAGACCGGCAGGCCGGCGCCGTTGGCGATGAACACCGCATGGAAGCCCTCCTGCTCGATCAGCTCGCGAATCGTATGGGTCCGTCCAATGACTACATTGCAGACGATCTCCACCCCGAGCTTCCGCAGTTTGTCCACCTCAACCTCGACGATCTTCTTGGGCAGCCGAAACTCGGGAATACCGTAAACCAGCACCCCACCGGGTCTGTGCAGAGCCTCAAAAACGGTGACGCCGTGCCCCTTCCTGGCCAGTTCGCCGGCGCAGGTCAGCCCCGCCGGGCCCGCGCCAACAACCGCTACCCGCTTGCCGGTCGGCGGAGGGGGAACATACTGATCCGGCCGGTTGTCGCGAGCCCAATCGGCCACAAAACGCTCCAGGTAACCCACGGCCACCGGCGAACCCTTCTTGCCGCGAATGCACATGGATTCGCATTGCGTTTCCTGCGGGCAGACGCGGCCGGTGATGCCCGGCAAGACATTGGCCTCGTAAAGAATGTCGGCGGCCTTGTTCAAGTCTCCGTCGGCCAGGGCGACCAGGAAGCCTGGAATGTCGACGCCCACCGGGCAGCCCTGGACACACTTGCCCTCCTTGCATCGCAGGCAGCGTTCGGCCTCCATCCTCGCCGCTTCAAGTGCCAGACCCTGGTTCACCTCCTGAAAGCAACGGGTCCGCATCTCCGGCTTCTGCTCCGGCATCTGCTGCCGGGGAATCTTCATTCGTTCTGCGGGAGTCAACTGCATGACTTATCGACCTTCGACTATACCGGCAAGAATGGCGCCCTGATATCAAGCGACGGGCGCCTCCCGGCGGATCGCCTTCTCCGCCTCGATCAGCTTGCACTCATGGTTCGTGGGCGTGCGCGCCTGGGCCTTTCGCTCGTAATCGCGATAAGCCGTCAGCCGGTCGGCCAACTCCGCGAAGTTGACCTGGTGGGCATCGAACTCGGGTCCATCCACACACGCGAACATCATCCTCCCGCCGATCATCACGCGGCAGCCGCCGCACATGCCTGTGCCGTCGACCATGATGGGGTTGAGAGAGGCAATCGTGTGAATGGCTTTGGGACGTGTGACTTCGGCAACGGCCCGCATCATCGGAACCGGGCCCGCGGTGATCACCGCGTTGACCGGATCGGATGCGTCGTCGATCAACTCGCCGAGTCGTCCCGTGACCAGCCCGTGATAGCCGTAGCTGCCGTCATCGGTGCACGGATATACCGCGTCGCAAACGGCCTTCAGTTCCTGCTCCATGATCACGTACGGTCGGCTCCGCCCGCCGATCACCGCAGAGACTCTGTTGCCCATCGCCTTGAGAGCCCCGGCCTGCGGATAAATCACCGCCGTCCCGACACCCCCGCCGACCAGCACCACATGCCCGAATCCCTTAATCTCCGTGGGCTTGCCCAGCGGGCCCGCCACGTCCAGGATGGCTTGCCCCTTCTCCAAAGCTGCAAGCCGCTGGGTCGACGTCCCGACGGCCTGCACGACCAGCGTGATGGTGCCCGCGGCCTCGTCAGAATCGGCTATGGTCAACGGAATCCGCTCGCCGCCCTCAACAACGCGAACGATCACGAAGTGACCGGGTTTGTGATGGGCAGCCACACGCGGCGCCTCGACCACCAGCCGCCTGACCGCCGGGGCAAGCCATTTTGCTTCCTGAATGACAAACATGGCCTCACCAGCTCCCAACCAAGACGCCCTCTGTTCCCCACGCCGGGACGTACCTGTCCGGCGGCGTGTTCCGCGCATGTCCCAGCAGCGGTATAATAGCGCTGAATCGCAGGATGCTCAACGCTCTGCAGGCCAGGAACCATGATACCGCCGAGAAACGGGATTACATAATCTGATGTCCCTAATACACAGTAGAAGTCGATCTTATGACAGTGCGGCGGGTCCCGCCGTGCCTGCCGGCAAGAACCGGATCTCTCGCCAGAAAACGGAATTTGGCCTACCATGCGGCGAAGACGGCGAATGCAGACTGACGAATCGCGTCCGGATCCGGCGCGACCGCTCAAGCGCCTGCCTTGCCACAGGTCACCGTGAGCGAGCCGGATTTGGCGCAGGAGAAGTGTGAATGATCAGTACGAATCTGAGCACGGGCTTACCCGCTCTGGATCGTGTCCTCAAGGGCTTGCTGCCCGGCGACAATCTCGTTTGGCGCGTCGACACGGTGGACGACTACCGCGTCTTCCTCGAACCCTTCTGCCGTAACGCCGTGTCCGCCGGCAAGCGGCTGGTCTATTACCGCTTCGCCGATCATGCCCCGCTGGTGCCCGCCGATTGCCCGGCGGAGATTCATGAGCTCCAGCCCGAACTCGGCTTCGAGAAGTTCATCAGCTCCATCCATGAAGTCGTGAAGTCCGCACGCGGCTTGGGGGCGCATGTTTTTGACTGCTTGTCCGACTTGGCGGTGGACTGGAGCAGCGACCGGATGCTCAGCAACTTCTTCGTGCTGACCTGTCCCTACGTGTACGACGTCGAGGGAATCGCCTACTTCCCCCTGCTGAAGAACTATCATTCGCCGCAAGCCGTGGCGACCATCGCGAACACCACCCAGATCCTCGTGGACATCTACCGGCACCGTGACCGCTACTACCTGCACCCGATCAAGGTACAACAGCGTCATTCGCCGACCATGTACATGCTGCACGCTTGGGAACCACAACATGAGACCTTCCGGCCGGTCAATGATAGCTCGACCATCGCTGAGATTCTCACCTCGCGGCCCTGGGGCAGCACGGAACAAGGCATCGCCCGCTTGGGCGTGTGGGCAAGGGCTTTCCGCGAGGCCGAGGAGCTGGTCGACCCGTCGCTCCAGAAAGCCTGTTCCCTGGAGGAGAAGAAGCATCTCCACCGCCGCCTCATGCGCATGCTCATTTCTCGCGATGAGCGGATCCTGCCCCTGGCCGAGAAATACCTCAACCCCGCCAGAATCCTGGAGATCCGACGGCGCACCCTCGGAACGGGCCTCATCGGCGGCAAGTCGGTCGGCATGCTCCTGTCACGGGCCATCCTCGAACAGAGCGACCCCAAGTGGAGCCGGCGACTCGAAGTCCACGATTCGTTCTACATCGGCTCGGATGTCTTCTACACCTACCTGGTACAGAACGGCGTCTGGTGGCTTCGCGAGAAACAGAGGAACCCGCAGAACTTCCTTGAAGGTTCTGAGGAAGCCCGCCGGCGCATCATCACGGGGAGCTTCTCCGAGGAAACGCAAAAAGAATTCGCCGAAATGCTGGACTACTTCGGGCAGTCCCCCATCATCGTCCGCTCAAGCAGCCTGCTGGAGGATGCCTACGGCAACGCCTTTGCCGGCAAATATGAAAGCCTGTTCTGCGTCAACCAGGGATCCCGCGACAAGAGGCTCGCCGATTTCATGTCCGCCGTGCGGACGATCTACGCCAGCACCATGAGCGAAAAGGCCCTGCAATACAGAGCTCAGCGCGGGTTGCTCGAAAAAGACGAGCAGATGTCGCTGCTCGTCCAACGCGTGTCCGGATCGCTCCACGGCAACCTCTTCTATCCCCAAGTGGCGGGTGTCGGTTTGTCGTACAACCCGTATGTGTGGCACGAGGACATCGACCCTAAGGCAGGAATGCTGCGCCTGGTTTTCGGATTGGGCACTCGGGCGGTGGACCGCTCGGACGACGATTACACCCGAGTGGTCGCCCTCAACGCCCCTGGGCGCCGCCCGGAGGCGGGCATCGATCAGGTACGCCGCTACACGCAGCGCAAGGTCGACGCCCTTGACCTGGCCGCAAACCAGCTTGTGTCCAACGACTTCGTCGACGTGATCCGCCAAAGCAACGATATTCCGTTGCAGATCTTCGCCTCGCGAGACAGTGAGCTGGAACGTATGGCCGCCGAGACGGGACGCAAGGATCTCTTCCCATGGATCCTGACGTTCGACCACCTCTTGTCGGAAACGTCCTTCGTGTCCGACATGCGCGAGATGGTCGCCACGCTGGAGAAGGCCTACGCCTGCCCCGTGGACATCGAGTTTACGGCCAACTTCTTCGAAGATAGTGAATACAAGATCAATCTCGTCCAGTGCAGGCCGCTGCAAGTCGCCGGCGGCCGGGCGGATGAGGCGGCCGAGATGCCGGCCAGTATCGATCCCAAGGACCTTGTCATCGAAGCTCACGGCGCCGTCATCGGCCAGAGCCGTGCCGCCGCCATCGATCGCCTTGTCTACGTTGTCCCCTCGGTTTACGGGCACCTCCCGATTCCCGAACGCTACGCGGTGGCCCGGCTGATCGGCCGGCTCATGCATGCCGACGAGGAGCAAAAACCCGAGCGCATCATGCTCCTGGGTCCCGGCCGCTGGGGCACGACTACGCCCTCGCTGGGCGTCCCCGTCTCGTTCGCTGAAATCAACACCGTTTCGGTGCTCTGCGAGATCGTCGCCATGCGCGAAGACCTGGTCCCCGACGTCTCTCTCGGCACGCACTTCTTCAACGAGTTGGTCGAGCTGGATATTCTCTACCTTGCTCTCTTCCCCGGCCGCGAGGGCAACTTTCTTAATGAGGAGTTCTTCGAAAAGGCTCCGAACAAGCTGACAAGACTCATACCGTCGGCGGCCAATTGGGCCCACGTCATCCGGGTCATCGATACCGCCGACCTCGGCGGCAGAGGACACATTCAGCTCAATGCCAACAACCTGAGCCAAAGGGTCGTCTGCTATCGCAGCCGCACGCAATAGACGTATGCCCGAGATCCCGCGGATTTCTCCAATTCCGCTGTCGATTCGCCTTCTCAAAGCGTCTCCGCACCAAAGATCCGTTTCGACGGGGCTTTCCGTGACGGCTCAGGCTACGCAACGACGCGCTGCTTCCTCAACGACGGGAACACGACGCCAACATCGGCCAACGCGACCCGATGACGCGTGCACACCCTTTGAGAGCAATCAACCCAACACAAGTTGGAAGACGGCCTTAAGGATCGATTCAACGCTTGGGAGGATCGTGGATTCGGCAGTGCTTGAAGCCGGAATCGCACAAGGCCAGGCGTGAACGCGCCGGGCCCGGAGCGACGGAATGCGGCGGTCCTCTGCCAACTTTGCGATCAACTCGCTGCCGAACCCGGCAAAGCCCTGGCCTTCTTCGATTACCAAAATACGCCCCGTTCGGGCCACCGACTCGACGATCGGCTCGATGTCCAGGGGATACAATTGAGTGGGGATCAGCATGTCACAGGCGATATCCTCGTCGATCAACGACTCGACGGCGGTCTCCGCCATCGGCACGAGCCCGCCGTAGGCCACGACCGTCAGCGAGGGCTCGCTCTCCGGCGAGATTCGAATGGTCGGAAAGTCGGTCGCGGTCGCGCTGATGACCGATCCGGCCGGGGCTTGCGGATCGGCTCGCCGGCCGTAGAGCAACTTGTTCTCGATGACCAGCGTGGGCCGATCGATGGTCTGCAGGAGTCGGCGATACAGGGTGCCGGGACAATAGCGGGTATGAACGGCCAGAACACGAGTGCCGGGCACCCCGAGAAGGTGTTTTTCCAGCGACTGGCTGTGTGTCGGCCCGTATCCCCGATAGCCGCCCATGGGCGTACGGATGATGATAGGCACCCGCACCTGCGCGTTGTACATTTCAGCGAACTTGGCCGCATGGTTGATGATCTGATCGGCTGCCAGCATGACGAAATCACCGAACATGATCTCGACGACCGGCTTGAAACCCGCGATAGCCAGGCCGCTGCCGATGCCCACAACAGCCGCCTCGCTGATCGGCGTATTGCGAACACGATCGTCATACTTGCTGCTCAGTCCCGCGGTGACCTTGAACGCGCCGCCGTACGGGTCGCAGACATCCTCACCCATCAGGACAATCCGATCATCCTCGGCCATTGATTCATCGAGCGCCGTGCGGATCGCGTCGACGACGCGTTGCGGGCGAAAATCGAGAGAACGCCATTCGACAGGCTCGGTTCCGGCGGGAGCATGATCCAGGAGAACAACCGGCTCGGTGGGCGAAGCCTGCTCCGCAAGGTCAACGGCTTCGTCGAGTCTCCGGTCGATCTTCTCAATCAGGTTCCTGATCGGATCGGAAGGCTCGTCGAGCAAGCGACTGAGTGTATCGATCTCGGCGTAGGCCTGAACTTCCTCGATCTCACGATTGTCGTCACCCTTGGAGTGAGCCTTCAGCCGGTACGTACGAATGTGCAGGAGCACGGGGTGCCGCGTCCGACGGACATGAGAAACCGCTGCCGCGGTCACATCGATTAGTTCGGACGGATTCCAGGTGTCGGCGGATCGCACGTCGATACCGAATGCGTGCGCCCGTCCCTTGATAGAGCCGGAGAGCGTTTCGTCCTGCAGGGTGGACTGAGAAACGCCGTTATCTTCGAGGACGATCAACAACGGCAAATGCCATTTGGCGGCGATGTTCATCGTTTCGTAAACGACGCCTTGTCCGAGCGTTCCATCTCCGATGAAAACCACGGCAATATTGCTGCCGCCATCAAGTCGTCGGGCCATCGCCAGTCCGGCCGCAACCGGAGCAATCCCGCCCTGAATGCCGTTGGAGAAGAACCCATCCTTGCACAGGTGCTGGCTGCCCCCCCTGCCGCCGCAAACGCCGGTGCTGCGTCCCATGATCTCGGCGATGAGACCCTCAACATCGTTCGTCCACGCGAGGTAATGTCCATGGCAACGATGGTTGCTGAAAACGAAGTCCCCCTCCTTGAGCGTATCAGCGACCGCGACGCCCACCCATTCCTGCCCAATGCAGGTGTGCACGGTGCCCGAGACTCTGCCCTCGGCGAATAGCTTGAGCAGGCGTTCCTCGGTTCGGCGAATGGTCAGGGCCTTGGCGAGTAGTCGTGGCCGAACGCCGAGTTCTCTTCCCAGCACGTCGTCATTACCGGCAAACTGCTCGTGGTCTGTTTGCCCCAGGAGATTCGCCGGAATGACCCAGGGACGTGCATCGTTGGAACCGGGTGATGTGCCGGCACTGCAACCCACGCGAGCAGCTGAACGATAAACCGACGGAGCATGCCGACGCCGAGCCGCCCGCCTTCGTTGCGTTTCAATAAAGGACATGCCACAATTATCGGAAACTCCGGGGTCTCACTGAGGTGCCAGTTGTGTTTGGGAAACGGGGCGCAGAGAGAGGTTTCTACGTCCGATAATACGTCGGATCTCAAACCTGCGCGTTTTGCCCGGATGGCCATAGGGCTGCACGGTGCAGGCTATTGCACTCATGGTGCCGTCGCCACGTCACCCGTCCCCCCGCACCAAGATTGATGGGCAAAAAGCCGACCTTGTTGGTCGGTGAGCCGGATTTGAGAGTGAAGTCGCCTTAACTCGAACCAACGAAGAGCGGGTCGGCGACGATCGAGCTGCGGTCGCGGCCGCGCTGGCCCCAGCCTTCGAGCGTCACTCCTGCAAGACCGAACGGCTGGCCGTTGACTCGCAAATAAAGATTGTCGTCCGTCTCGAACCGGTCATTCCTCCTTCCGGGATTTCCGCCGCTCAGTCGGTGTTGCCGTTAGGCGTCGTCTCGCGACAACCGGTGATGACCCGTCCGCCGCTCAGGATCACTCTGCCTTTGGCTTGCCAGGTGATCGGCGCCGACTCCGTTTCCGAGTCTTCCGGGCCCAACACGAGCGGCTCGGCCAGCCGGTGGTTGCCTTCTCCAATGATGACCTCGACAGGCCGGTTCAATCCGGCTTTATTGCTCGCTCGGAACGCTTCCTGCGCACGCGTCAACGTGGCCAACGGGCCATCGTTGCCGTCGCCGGCGGGCTCTGACGGCTTGCCTGACCAGTGATCGTTGCCCCGAGTGGAGACATGGTTCCGCTGCGTCTCGGCAACCCAAACGGTGCCTCAAACACAAGCTGAAACGGCAATGAGCCGACAATGAATCGGTCTGATCATGGCATGATGCTCCGGAACTGCACTGAATCGAGTTACCGTGGGTGCTTTTTCTGGAAGTCCATGGGGATGATCAACACGGCACACGGCGCCTTGCGTGCGACTTTCTCGGTGACATTTCCGAACAAGGCCTTTTGCAGACCGCCTCTGCCTTGGCGACCGATGATGATCACGTCGATATCTCTTTCCTCAGCAAACTCCAGGATCACCTGGTAATCCTTGCCGACGCGTATCTCCACCTCGAAATCAACGCCCGCCGGAACGCGGGGCCTGTAATCAAGGTTGATTTTCTCGTCGATATCCTGCTTGGCCTTCTCGTCTATACCGTCAACTTCGTAGATGTAGGTCTTCCAGAACTGGGCGTCGCTTTCCGGGATGACGTGCAGCAGATAGAGCGTACAGCCCGGCCGGCGTACGGCGGCGTCCACGGCAAAGTTGAACGCATAATCGGCGTTTTCGGAGAAATCGGTGCAGAAGAGAATCTTCTGATACGGGCTGACTGGAAATGTGCCGCTATCCATGGTCTGGATCCTTGCTCTCTTAGCGAACCATGCCGGGCAGCCATGTGCAGATTTGCGGGAACGCAACGCACAAAACGGTGGCGATGACCAGGGCCATCACGAAAGGCACGCAGCCCTTGAACACAGCCTGCAAAGGCACGTCGCGCTCGATTCCGCCTACCACGTATGCGCAGACCCCGACCGGCGGGGTAATCGTTCCGATCTGAGTGACCAGCACAATGATGACACCGAACCAGATCAGAAGCATGGGGTCCTGTTCGGGATACAATCCGTTGATGATCGGCCTGAAAATCGGAACCGTGAGCAATATCAACGCCAAGGCATCCACAAAGCATCCGGCAATGATGAAAAAGGTGATGATCAGACCGACAATCACCCATGCCGGCAACGGCAGACCGCCCAGCCACGCGGCCAATTCGGTCGGGATGCCCGTGACCGTTAGAAACTTGCCGAAAATCATTGCACCCGCCACGATGATCATGACCATCAGGCTTGTGCGCATCGTTTCCTGCAGCGCTCGCCAGACCATCTTCGCGGCCAGTTGCCTCTTGACCAGCGCGATGACAATCGTGCCGCCGGCGCCGATGGCCGCTCCTTCGGTAGGGGTGAAGAAACCGGCGAACATGCCGCCGATCACCAGGAGGAACAGCGCAAGGGTCTCGCAAACACCCAGAAGGGAAACAAACTTGGCACCCCAACTCGTTGAGGGCGCGGCAGGCCCGTAACCGGGACGCCGGATGCACTCGACATAGATGAATAATGTAAAGAGGCCCGCGGTCAACAGGCCCGGCAGTATCCCTGCGATGAACAACTTGCCAATCGACTGTTCGGTCATGATACCATAGACGATGAAAACAACGCTCGGCGGGATCATCATGCCCAACGTCCCGCCCGATGCGACCGTTCCGCAGGCTAACTCCATGCTGTATCCATATCGCTTCATCTCCGGCAACGCGACCAGCGACATGGTGGCGGCGGTCGCGGGCCCCGACCCGCAGATGGCCCCGAAGGCCGTGCAAGCACCCACGGTGGCCATCGCCAACCCGCCCGGCAGCGGTCCAAACCAATGGTAGGCCGTGTTGAAGAGCCGGCGGCTGATGCCGCAATGAAAGGCAACCTGGCCCATGAGCACAAAAAGAGGGATCACTGTGAGGCTGTGCTTGGAAAAAGTGTCACACAGCTCGGTCGTGGCCATGCTTACAGCCGCGTGAGGTGTGACGACCACGGCGAAACCGACAAACCCGACGATCGCCATGGCGAAAGCCACGGGCATGCTGCTGACCAGCAGCAACACCAGCACGATACAACCCAGTATCCCAATCTCGACGGGCGTCATGGCTTAATCAGTTCCTTGCCTGGATGAAACAAATGGTAAATGGTCACCAGGCACACAACCGCACAAGATGCGGCCAGAACGTACGGCACCCAAAAGTCGGGCATCTGCAGCGTCGGGGTCACCTGACCATTGGCTTTAAGCGACATGCCGTAACTGACGCACTCCACGGTCAAAAACCCGAACAGGAGAACGACGCAGATGCGGACAAGGGTGTCCACCACGATTCGGCCCCGCCGCGACAGTTTCTGAAAGAAGTACTCGATCGCGACGTGTCCCTTGCAGGCCGTCGTATACGGAATTGCTGCCGCCGCGGTGACGGCCGCTGCGACACAGACGACGTCAACCACGCCCGTCACGGAAATGCGAAAGATGCGAAGGATCACCTCCGCGCAAGTCAGGAGCATCATCGTGATAATGCCCAGGGCCGCGATGATCTCCAGGACATAGACCAGCATCCTGACGCTGCGAGCGTACGCCGTCCAGAAACCGGAAAGCTTCGAAATGATCGGTTGCACCGCGCCCATCATTCTGGTTTCGACGCCGCCGATTGGGCAATCATCATCTGGATGTCCTTGAGAAACGCGGCACCCGGCAAGGACTTGGCCTCGGCCGCAGCCACGTACTCATCGATAATGGGCTGAACGCGCTCCTTCCACCTTTCCTGCTGCTCGGGGGACAGAGTAATGATCTCACGCCCCAGTCCCTTGACGAAAGCCAGTCCCTCTTGGTCGGCCTGATCCCAAGCAGCGCCTTGCTTGAACACCCACTCGCGGCTGGTTTCGGTAAACACCTTCTGGATGTCTTCCGCCAGGTTGTCCCAGGTTTTCTTGTTCATCACCACAAACATCGCTGTCGTGTAACCGATACAGGAGGTATCGGTGACGAAGTTGATCGCCTCACCCTGCTTCCAGCCCTTCAGCGTCTCAATGGGGCAGAAAGTCGCCTCGACGACGCCCTTTTGGAGGGCCTCGTAGGTGTCGCCCTGTTGCATGGCAACGGGAACGCCGCCAAGGGCCTCGACGATCTTGGTGGACAGCCCGGTGGCGCGGACCTTCAGCCCCTTCATGTCTTCCAGCGTACGAACCGCCTTCTTGGAGGCCAGGATGCCCGGCCCGTGAGCATGGACGTAAAGCACGTGCACGTCGCTGAGTTCAGCAGGCTCATACTTCATCGTCAGTTCCGTGGCTATTCGAGTAGCGGTGACCCCGTTCGGATAACCAAGAGGCAGGTCGAGTCCTTCGAGCAGCTTGAACCTCCCGCGCGTATATGCGAAACAACTCATTCCGATGTCGGAGATTCCGTTGACCACGCCATCATAGCATTTGTCCGCAGCGGTCAGCGTGCCGCCGGGATGAATCTTGATCTTGACCCTCCCATCAGTGCGCTTTTCGATCTCCTCCGCCCAGGCCTTGGCCGTCTGGCATACGATGTGCACGTCCGGGAAGAAGATGCTGTAGTTCATTTCGATCGGCTTGGCCTTGCCGCCGGCGCCTCGATCCTTGCACCCGGCGACCAGGACAATCCCCAACACCGACACGGCGATGGCAATCAACGAAACGACCTTCATGGTTCTGCTCATGTCAAACCTCCCTCAACGAGTCCATTGCCTGACAAAGGCCCCTCGGCCTGTGATCTGATGCAGACACACGCTGCTCGAAGGGATCAAGACAAGGCAGTCTATAGGGTTGACTGCGGCCTGTCAAAGCCCAAGCCGACCCCGTCAGGGACCTCATTCGGCAACTTCAGCCGGCTCACCATGTTCTATCGGCGGTATGCCCGCCTGTAACCTGCCTGCCGACAGCGGCATCACGTTTTGTGCGAACCCCTGCCCGATAGGTAAATGAGTCCACGGATCCATTGCCATAAGGTAAGCACAATGAATGTCAGCAGAAAGGACCAGCCGACCGCCGCGGCAAACAAGTGTCCTCCTCGCATGAAGAAGGTTTGCCGGTTGCACAGAGGCACCGAAGCGACAACGGCCCCGGGACCTTCATCGCGAGTACGCTGAGCTATGACCCGGCCACGGGGGTCAATGATTTGGGTTATGCCGGAGCTGGCCGCCCGGACGGCGCTCCGACGCAGCTCAATCGAGCGCATCGGAGCCATATCGGCATGCTGCCACTGCTCCTGGGCCGGCCAACGCGCGGGGTCCATCACCGGAACGAGGATGAGCGTTGCTCCAAGCCTTGCCAGATGGCGAGGGTGATCGGTGAAGAGGCCGTCATAGCAGACGTACATGCCGATCCGCCCGTACGTCGTATCGAACGCCGCTTGTGACCGGGCGGGATTCCCGTCGTCAAAGAACGGCAAGGGAACTGCCTTGGCTTGGGTGCCGACGATACCGGCACGACCGATGAGCATGGCCACGTTATCGTAGCGACAGCTTCCGGCCTGCGATGTGATGTGCGCGCCCACGCAGGCGTACAGGTCGTGTTCTCGGGCCAGTTCAGCGAGCCCCGATACCATTCGATGATCTTCTGTCGCCGCTTCTGTGATGGTATGCTCCGGCAAAACGATGAAGGCGGGCGTCGGCCGAGCCGATGCTGCACGGGCGGCTAAATCGAGGTACTCGCGATATCGAAGCTCTTCGCCTTGCACGCAGGCGACGGTCACTGTGTCCTGAAGCACGAACGACGGAGGCTGAGAAATGACGCCGACCACAATAACTCCTGCCGCCATCACCACGGCCGGTATCCAGGCCCGACGACGGCGCTGCCACAGTCCGTAAGCCACCGCGGCATTGACTGCCACCAGAAGCAGAGACAGGAAGTACACGCCGCCGATCGAGGCGATTTGCGCCACCCGGAGATTGTGCGACTGACTGTACCCGAATGCCAGAAAGGAAAACCGCAGGCGAGGTAGCCCCTCACATCTCAGCACCTCGGCTCCGACAAACGCCAGCGGCACGGCCCACAACATGGACGCAGGACCGAATCGCACCGTCAGCAGTCGGGCGACCCGGAACGCGAAGCCCATCCACACCGCAAGAACGATGATGGTCGCGCCGGCTATCGGCCCGGCGATTTTGATGAGCCAATCAAGCCCGATCCGATAAAAGACCAACCCGAGAACGATGCCAAAAAGCCACGTCGCGGCCGGCGACAATCGCGGAAACATCATCAGCCACGGAACCAAGGCAATCCATGCAAGGAAATGCAGACCGAGGGGACGGAAGCAGGCGGCCAGCAGTCCGCCGGACGCCGCCGCCACAAGGAATGCCGTCGGCCAGGAAAACCTGCCGGGTTCGGTCGTTGGATCGACAATCGGGTCACCGGCGGTAGGCATGGGCGGAGACTCTCCCGGCTACAGCAACAGCGGCGTATCCTGTACCATCTCCTTCTATTGGATACTATGCAAGCAGTAGGCAGAAGTCATCAGGAATGAGTGAGAAAAAAACCTGCAGGAACAGACCAACGCATTCCGTCGTGATCCTCACCAGAGACTGGGCGGCCGGGGACGAAGCTCAATGGTTTCGCCGATCGCCGGCGGGGTAAAAGGAACGAATTCGCCGTCCTGCCAGTGCAGCCACCTGAGCGACGGGTGCTCGAGCGGTACGGCAAAATGGAACAGGGCCTCGGCCGGGCGAAGATCGGGCGTCAGCTCCGTTACGTCGATGGTCAGGTCGCTGAGTTTCACGCGCTGTCCGAGAGACATCGGCCTTCGCTCACTCCGGAAGAGGTGGTCAAAGCGCCAGGCGATGAAACTGTCTTCCGGCCGGATGGACAACGTGTTCTTGTCCAACCGGCGGATTTTGACTGCCGGCAATGCGGGGGCCAGAACGCGCGTGTGGCGGGGCACCGGCTGGCCGGCCAGTTCCCGCTGCACCGAAAGATACATGGCGTGCATCACGCTCGGGGCGTTCACGATGATGAGAGTCTGTTGCTCGACGGAACCATCGAGCGCGGTTCGGACCGTAAGTTCATCGTTGAATCTCTTGAAGCCCATCGGAAATGCCGCCTGCACGGCCAGGGCCACGGGGGCAAGTACGATGTGCAGGCATACAAAGGACCAGGCGACGACACGACAAAGACGCCGAGCATGCGGATGACCGTTCCGGCCGGGTGCCCGGAGAGGCTTGTCAGCCACAGCACCGACAGACAAGCCGCCGACGGCCCCCGAGTGGTTCTCAAGCCGCAGGACGTCTAAAAGAAACTGGGCGAGCATGCCCATTGCGCCGATGCCCGCAAACACCAGAAGCCGGTTGGCCGGAAACGTTGCACAAGCGGGCACCAGTGACAAGGCCATGCCCAGCGCCCAGAAGCGAGCAACCGGATCGCGGCGAAGCAGCGGCCATGCTACGGCCGCCAGAACAATGGTAATCCCCACGCCGAGAAGCTGGAGCAGCAACATGAGACGGTTCGGCAGAAGAATCGCAGCCTCGGCCGGCAGTCCCGCCCACTGGCCAAGCATCAGAAGAGGAATCCGCTGAATGACGCTCAGGGCGAACACCGCCGGCTCCCGGAAGGGGTCCACGTAGAGCCCGAGGTACTGCACGCCATGGCCGCCAAGCGTCCAGGCAACTCGCCAGACGATCAGGACCGTGAGGTAGGGAAGCATGATGAAGACTTTTTGCCGCCACCTGCACCGGTCCAGGCATACGGTATAAGCTACCAGGTAGGCAAATGTGCCGACGCCGGCCTCGGCCGACAGCAGGCTGGCGGCGGTGCAGAGCCATGCAGGTACGGCACTGCCGGTTCGCCCCTGGCGCCGCCGGCGATCGTGAGCCAGAATGGCCAGCACTCCGAACACACCCGAGACAATCGCGTTGCGGTTGGACAACCACGCGGCGGGCATGCTGTGCGCGTCGTCGACCGCAAACAGCACCATGGCCAGCCCGGCCGCTATGCCCGCCCCCATCATCCGTCGATACAGCGCCGCCGCTGCCAGAACCAGCAACCCATACCACATTATGCTCTGCGCGTGCATCAGCCACGCCGTATCAGGCCACAGGTGGTAGTCGATCCAGTGAGTCAGAATGGTCAGCGGCCGCCAGAAACTGCCCTTGGCCTCGGGCACAGTCCACCACGGCAGCACGCCGTGGTCCATCAATTCCAGGGTTCGTGCAGCATCCCCGTCGAGAAAGCGGAACATGTCCCAGATCGATCCCGAGAATGCGAGGCATCTCGTCGAGCCCCGAATGGTGAGACGATGAAAGTCGTCATCAAACACCCACCCCAGGCGCAACGATGGCGACACCAGTATCATCGCGATCAGGGCGACGAGGATCGGCCATCCGGGTCTGCAAAGGAAACGACATAGCCGGCCGCGCCATGTGCCGCTTTGTGTGTTCGCTGATGACTCCCCACCCGCAAGCTTCACTTCCTTCACTTCTCGCATGTCCACGGCTCAAAAGGCTACCGGCCAAGGCCGCGACGGGCAACAGGGCGGTGCTGCTGGTGCCCTCGCGAAGATGTTGACGGAGACGATGGCGGAATACTGCTTCACCAAGCGCGCTTGCTGTTGCCGCTCTTGACAAGTCTCACAAGCCGCCAGTGGCACCCTCAGAAGAGGCAGGAGTGACCAACAAGAAAAACCACCATGTGGACCAAGGCGGTCCGACGCAAGTGAGCCCGCCGGAGGTGCTCTGGCAACGATCCCGGCTCAGCATTGCTGCCTGCTCGTTCATGTCACCGGAAAACGAGAAAACCAAAGTCTTCCGGACGGCTGTCGTGAGATGTTCCTCGTTCATTGCCCCAAACCGTGGGCAATGCCCCGCCGACCTGCCGCCAACGCTGGACACCCAAACCCCAGACCTGACCAGGGCTGGGAGCCGGCCGCTTCAGGTCACTGAAGGGGACCGCAATTTCAATCTGCCAAGCATCGTCCTTGACCACTGCCCTGCGTTCCACGTTCTTGGCGTTCAGGCCGTCGGCGTTCGCGTGGCCGCCGCTGCTGCCGGTGCCGTCCCACTTCGTGCCCAGGACGTTAAAAATGAGCTGATAATAGGACTTGTACTCCAGCTTCGGATCCAGATAAATGATAATGCAGTCGTCCGCCCAGACGGAACCGTCGTCTTTGTCGCACCGCTTCAAGATCTGAGAAGGCTGGGGCTCGACGCACCTGGCTGCAAAGTAGAGAGCCTGATCGTCGTATGCGACGGCAAATTCAGTTTCCTGGGGGTTCTTGCTGCTGTCCAGGAAAACGGTGTTCTTGAACTTCACGCGGCTCTGCCAGAACGGCTCGGTGAGTTCGCCGTCAATAACAGGCTTGGTATCGATCTTGACGGCCTGAGTCCAGGGCTTGTGCCCTTCTCGCGCAGACGCTGGATTGACGAGCGCTTCGGCGTTGGCTCGCCAGAGCGAGTCCGGCCGGTGGCGGATCAGCCTGGACATCCAAACGCCGGCTTCCTGATCGCGTTTCTCTTCGTGCAGTGCTGCCACAATCTTGTAGACCCACTTGGGCCAGCTTTCGGCCTCAGGGTGCTCCTCCGCCAGCCGCCCATAGTCAGCAAGTATCTCGTCTGCTGATGCTTTCTGACCCAGTATGTCCATCAGGCTGGAAAGGTCGTCCACGGACACTCGCTTTCCATATTTCGACCAGAATGCGTCGACGGCCTTCTTGGCGTCCTCCAGCCTGCCTTGCTCCCGAAGGGACTTGGCCTGTTCGGCTGTGCGTCTGATCGCTGACTCGTTGACCATGGCCAGTTGGGTACCGTCGCCCACCGGCTGATATAGCGGCCCGATCTTGCCGACCGGCTTCATGCGAAAGATCCGCACGCCATAGGGAGGAAACGTCAGATCAATGGGACGAGCCTGGCGCACCGGTTCGCGATCCTCCGACGGCGGCCAGGCGTCCATGGTGTGGAAGTCCCGACGATTCATGCTCCAGGCCTGCGGTTGCTCGGCCATGACTTCCTTGATTACAATCTCGTCGCCCCACCCGAACGAGAAGGTCACCGTGGCTTGCCTGGGCTCGCAGTTGGCGGCCAACAACCATACCTCACCGGCAACCTCCTTGATCATCACGTCGATTCGGGCACTGGGATTCTCGATTCGAGAATGGGTCAGCAAAGCGGAATCCGGCTTGGGGTCAGGCGCAAACCACACCGGCTCGAGTCGACGGATTTCCCGCGTGCAGCGCAGGATACTCGCGTAATGGTCGTCATCCTCGTTCCTGACACCCAGCGCGTACCATGAGATGCCCTTGGCTCCGTGAATCAGAGCCAGGTAGACACCGAGCCGGTTCTCCACCGGAGATAGAATCGGTCCCCAGGACGCATTGACCACGAACACCGGCTTCTTGTGCTGGACGCACTGATACGCTACGTCAACCGCGTAACCCTGGTATGAGAACGGCTGTCCGACGATGTGGGGATAGGGATCGATCGAAAAGACGTCCACAAAGGCCGATGAACGCGGATAGTAGGTCGGATATAGATCATTCAGCATCGTGAAATGATTCGGGTCGTGTTCATGGATGAAGTCCGATCGCCGCTTGTCCATGGCCATGATCTCGGGGCTGTGACCGGCCTCGTCGGACATGAGGTAGCCCAGAAGGGCCGGGTGATGCCTCAAGGCCAGGAGCTGGTTGCGAGCCCTCTTCCGTTCAAATTCGTGATCTACGTTCGGCACATGCCCTATGACCATGAAGCCTGAATCCTCAGCGCGGTCGAGAATGGCCAGCCGCGCGCTGTCGGGGGCGACGTCGTACGTTTCCAGCGTGGTATTGAAGCCGTAATCGGCCAAACATGCCTCGGCCTTGGCATAGTAAAGGTAAACCGGGAAAAACGGCTCGCCGTCGACCAGAATGTTGTTGTTCTCATCCGTTGAAACGCGATGCGCGGGCCGTCGAGCGCTGAGGCCGGCGCCGTACGCCTCGACCTCGTTGAAAGCGACGCAATCCGCGGCAGGCCCCGCCGTCTCAAGAACTTCAATCTTGATGTAGCGAAGGTATGTGGGCTCCTTCAAAGGCACGTCGTGCCAAGGGGAACCGCTGTTAAGGTCCAACTCGACGACCGCCAATTCCTTCAACGAGTCCACATCCATGCCGCCCAGAATACGCAATCGGGTCGGGCGCGCCGGGGGCCCCTTTTCCTTGTCGAAAATCACAACCGCGTCCTTGCGCTCTTGATCTCGATGCTCCTCGGCCGGGCCGGAGTGAATACGGAAACGATGAATCCGACTGAGACCGGGAACGTATTTCGCTCGGCCGTTCAGGCCCAGCAACACCCACTGCTGGTTGATGGGCAACCCCTCCTTCGAAATCCAGCTTGTGTCTTCAAGCCCGTCCACCAGGTTCTGCCCCTCGGACACCCAGTACTCCTGGTCTTCCCTCCCATAAAGACTGGAAGTCTTCAGGCAATTCAGCACCTCCGGTACGTCCGTCTTTTGGGGTTCCGCTTCGGTGGCGGCTTCGACATAAATGTCGCCGTCTTTGACCGAGAATCGCCAAAATGCTCCCGGAACATGGTTCTCTGGCAACGGGCCGTGATAGGGGCGCGGGACCTCCCAGAAACGCCGGCGAGGATCGTACTTCATGCACATGTCCCACCGCCGGTCTGTCGGCGGCTGATTCTTGCTGATCCGCTTGTAGAAAATGGTCCGACCATCCCGCCCGATCACCGCGTCGTCGACGGCGGGTTGCTCGTCGACCGTGACGTATCGCGCTTGTCCCCACGATCCGTCCGGCTGACGATCACAAATCCACACGCCTCGATAGAAGCGGCCGCGATGCGACACGAACAACAGTCGCCGGCCGTCGGCGGACAAGCTCGGCCGAATGTCGTCAAAATCGGAGTTGACGTGGCTGCCAAGCGCCTTTGGCTGCGACCACTGGTGACCGTCCCACTGCGACTGGTAGATGTCAAAACCGCCCCCCGAACGGTTGGATGCGAAATACAGCGTGTAGCCGTCCGGGGAAAGCCAGGGATCGCGTTCTACGCCCGCGGAGTTGACCGCGGCCAGCGGAGCCGGCTCAGCCGCGGCCGGTACGACCAGCATCAAGAGAGAGCCCACAACCAGTGTCAACCGTTTCTTCATCACGCGTCTCCGACAGATTCATGTGACTGCACACCTGCCGGGCAGAGGACCGTTGGAACGCCCCGCCGCCCGACTACTTACGTTCGTCCACCCCTCGCGCGCCCACCGACCTACTTCTCCGGCGGCAGCAGGACCGCCCCGCGATCGGGCCCCGACGCCGAGCCCAACTGGCCTCGGCGGCGAGCAGGCGCGGCAGGAATCTCCTCGATCAGCTCCTTCCTGCCTCGGCCTTGTTTGACAAGCGCGAATGCGTCGTAGAGCACGCCTGTGGCCGTCCAGGCCTCGTATCGCAGCTTGTCTCCGTCAATCGAAATAACCTGAAAGAATTGTGTGTCCTGCGCCTCGCGTTTGGCGAAGCCTGTCGGCTCGCCCTTTGCCACAATCGGCCAGTTCATCTTCGGACCGGCGACGGACACGACGTAAACCGTGCCCTCTCCCCGCCCTTCCACAGGCGTATCGTCTTTCCCTCTTCTGATGAGACCGGTGCGGCTGTAAGCATGATCATGCCCTGTGAGCACGAGGTCCACGTCATGCTTGTCAAACACCGATTGCCATTCCCGGCGCACCCCTCCGCCTCGATGGTTGGCGACCGAGTATGCAGGATGATGACAAGTCACGATCACCCAGCGCATGGGGTTGCTCGACAGAGTTCGGTCGAGCCATTGGGCCTGCTCCTCACGCCGCACGTTCGAGTCGAGCGATATGATCCTGGCTCCCTGGTAGTCAATATAGTAGCAGGACTCTTCGAGACCAGCGGGGCCGTTCTCAGGAAGCGTGAACTGAGCCCGCCAGTGCGGTTCCAGGTAGGCGCCCGGGCTTCCGTCGGGAGCCGTCTTGAAGTAGTCGTGGTTACCCGGGGTAGCCACCACTGGCACCATTGCGTTGACCCAGCCTCCCACTGCAAACCACTCGCCCCATTCCACATCGCTGCCACGGCTGGCAGTCAGGTCGCCCGCATGCAGCGTGAACGCGGCATCGGGAGCCGATAGAATCGCCGCCCTGAACACCCAGGAACACATCGAGGCGACGGCATCCTGCAAGTCGCCGAAGTAGATGAAGCGGAAAGGCTCTGCCTCGCGCGTGGCCGTCCGAAACTGAAACCATTCCGACCATCTGACCCCATCGCCCACGCGGTAGACATACCTGGTACCGGGAGAAAGTCCTTCGAAACGGGCCGAATGGTAACAGGAGCGCGGACCGGGGGACTCGAAGCTCGTGGTCTGTGCTTCGACCGTCCGCTGCTGGTTGTCAAAGGTAATCTTCTTGTATTCATTCCCATTGAGCTCCTGGTAGAACCGCTGGCCTTGCTCGGCTGGAGCGATTTCCGCAAACCCCTTGCGAACATCCGGCGAGGTGCGCCAGGTAACGGCCATGGTCGTGGTCGGGTCGCCACACCAGGTAAGTACGATGCGATCGGGAAGCGTCGTCGGGGCATAAGGATCCGGCCTCGAGGTCCGAACGCCGGCCGAAATTTGCTGCGTTTCAGCCCCCTGGACGATCGTCACACTCACTGCCAGACCAATCATGACCACGCGCAAACCCGGCCCCGAAGCCGTTCGTAAGCGCGGAAACGGGATGATGGATTTGTAGATTGTCATGGAGCCTCGCCTTTCTATCGTTTCACGAAGTTCGCCTCCGTGGAGCAGCTTCAACAACGACAGAAGCCTTCGAATACGCTTCAGCGTCGCTGGATGCAGCCTGCTTGGTTATGTGGCCACCTTGCCCCACGGTTACGTAGCAGTTACAGAAGCGTTCGCCGTCGATCTCGAGAAGCTCCGCCATCATGGTGGTCGAATGATCCCTGGCGATTCGGGTCGACTCCCGGATGCTTGGCCCATTCGGCGCGGGCTCGGTGATCGCGGCCGGCCTCCTCTGGGCGCGTCGGCTGAATCCACCCAGAGGCCGGCATCCAGAGCTCGTGAAAGCAGACGATCTCGGCACCGTCATCGACTGCCTTGCGAGTCGGATCGCAAATCCGCCCGGGATTGTACGCCTGGTCTCCGTCGCGATGTTCAAACTGAGCTGCTGCCACGCGAGTATCCCGCATGTTGCGACTCCGAAGGACGATGGTTCAGCCTCAGTGATGCCGCCCCCCTCACGGCTTGGCCACGGGCCCGTTCAAATGGCCAAACTGCCCGTACACCACGTCTTCGAACATCCGCTTCTTCACGTCTACATATGCCCGGTGCCAGTAGTCAAGCATCTCCTGTGAATAGGGCTCGCCCTCGGGATGTCGGGGGGTATGATGCTTGAGCGTTTTGTCGTAGTACTCGAGGCCACCGTGCGTGTCCCGATCGGTGCCGAATGTCCACCAGGCCAAGGCCACCCACGGGCCGGCCTTCAGTTCATCATAGTAGGCCTGCATGGTCTCGACAGGTGTCGTATAGGTCGCCGCGCCGCTGGAATTGTCGATCTGGCTTGACACGCCGATGTACCACATCATGGCGTTTGGTGCCCCAGCCAATTCGATGCCGCTCATTAGGGCATGCGTGTCGTTCCAGCATTCGGGGATCCAGGTGACCGGATCCTTGGCATTCTCGCAAACACGAACCTCAAGCCCCTCGGGATAGTACCTCGTGCGAATCCGCTGCCACTCGTCGCTGTGGGCGCGAACCTTCTCTCGCGGAATCGACAGGTCGGCCGGGTCGAAGGGGCTGTACTTGTGGAACCAGTAGTGATAAACGTCCACGCCGATGGCCTGGGTGTTCGGCGGCAGCTTGACGCGATTGTGCTTGTCCACGTCCTCCTGGCTGGCGGCATAGCAGCCGTCATAGCCCAGTGCCGCATAGCCGAGCATGTTGTACCAGCCCTTGATATGACGAAACGGCCGTTCTCCATCCATTTCGCGGAAGCGGATCTCGTGATCGAAATCCGCGAACAGCTTCTCCAGCCCGGCTGTCTTCAGCCCGCATTCGCCTTCATCACCAAGGCTGGCGGCCAGGATGTTGTTGATAAGCTGCCGGCCGGTTGCCTTGTCTCCCTCCAGATTCGTCAGTTCCCTGTCTCGATTCTGCCACAAGGTCGTCAGAATCGCGATCAGGTTCGCGTGAGCATCCTTTTCCCTGTCCTTGCTCCTGTCACCCCGACGAGCGCTGAGGATGATGAGTTGCCGGTTTCGAAAACAGCGGATCATGAGATTGATGATCTCGTCGTGGTAATAGTCGTAGCGATTGTAGAGTTGGATGGCCGTCGACCACTTGCTGGCAATGTCGATCCGGCGGACGTTCTCCGTGTGGTACTTTTCAAGCCGTTGGTCGCCGCTCCAGCACATCAGGTTGTACTCGAAGAGATAGGGCAGGATCCCGATGCCCTCCTTGGGCGTCCAGGTGCGAATCGGCACGTAAGAATGGCTGACGACGTCGCCGCTGACGTAGCCAGGGGGCAGCTTTTCCCCCGAAGGCCGGGTCGTCGAACCTCGCCAGACGTCGCCGCGGCTCGGCGTACTTGCCGCCGCAGCAGCTAAGACCGCAATCAAACATCGGTGCCGTTCGTTTCGAGACATTCAGCTACTCCTTCTTGTCCTGGGTCACAGGCATGGGGCCGTTGAGGTGGCCGAACTGGTTGTAGACAACGTCATGGAACATGCGCATCTTTGTCTTCACATAGGCGTCGTGCCAGTAGTCGAGCATCTCTTGCGAATAGGGCTCACCTTCGGGATGCCGGGGCGTGAAATGCTTGAGGGTCCTGTCGTAATACTCTAATCCCCCATGGCAGGTGTTGGAGCCGCCGAACACCCACCAGGATAAGGCCACCCACGGGCCGGCCTTCAACTCGTCGTAGTAGGCCTGCATCGTCTCAACCGGGGTGGTGTAGGTGGTCTCATCGCCGGCCGGGCCGAGCTGGCCGCTGACCCCGATGTACCACATCATGGCGTTCTTGGCCCCGGCCAGTTCGATCGCGCTCAGCAACGCGTGGGTGTCGTTCCAGCATTCGGGAATCCAGGTGGCCGGATCCTTGGCATTCTCGCAAACACGAACCTCAAGCCCCTCGGGATAGTACCTCGTGCGAATCCGCTGCCACTCGTCGCTGTGGGCGCGAACCTTCTCTCGCGGAATCGACAGGTCGGCCGGGTCGAAGGGGCTGTACTTGTGGAACCAGTAGTGATAAACGTCCACGCCGATGGCCTGGGTGTTCGGCGGCAGCTTGACGCGATTGTGCTTGTCCACGTCCTCCTGGCTGGCGGCATAGCAGCCGTCATAGCCCAGTGCCGCATAGCCGAGCATGTTGTACCAGCCCTTGATATGACGAAACGGCCGTTCTCCATCCATTTCGCGGAAGCGGATCTCGTGATCGAAATCCGCGAACAGCTTCTCCAGCCCGGCTGTCTTCAGCCCGCATTCGCCTTCATCACCAAGGCTGGCGGCCAGGATGTTGTTGATAAGCTGCCGGCCGGTTGCCTTGTCTCCCTCCGGATTCGTCAGTTCCCTGTCTCGGTTCTGCCACAAGGTCGTCAGAATCGCGATCAGGTTGGTATGAGCGTCCTTTTCCTTGTCCCTGGTGTTCGGGGTGGCGCTGAGGATGATCAGTTGACGATTGCGGAAACAGCGGATCATCAGATTGATGATCTCGTCGCGATAGTAGTCGTACCGGTTGTAGAGCGGCATGGCGGTCGACCACCGGCTGGCAATGTCGATCCGGCGAACGTTTTCGGCGTGAAAGTCCTCCAGTCGCTGCTTTCCGCTCCAGAGCATCACGTCGTACTCGAAGAGGTATGGCAGGATCCCGATGCCCTCCTTGGGGGTCCAAGTGCGGATGGGCACGTAGGAGTAGCTGACGACATCCCCGCTGACGTAGCCGGGAGGCAGCTTCTCCCCCGACGGCCGCGTCGTCGAACCTCGCCAGACGCCGCCCTGGGTCTGTGCACTGACCGCGGCAAATACCATGACCATAGCAGAGAAGAGACAACCGTTCTTCCCGCACATCGATCTACTCCTTGCTCTGGGCTATTGGTCTGGGGCCGTTGAGGTGGCCGAACTGGTTGTAGACCACATCGTTGAACATGCGCATCTTGAGCGCCACGTACTCCCGATGCCAGTAGTCCAGCATCTCGGCCGAATAGGGCTCACCCTCGGGATGCTGCGGTGTGTAATGCTTGAGGACCCGATCGTAGTACTCGATGCCTCCGATGAAATGAGCCCCGTGTTCGCCTCCCTCCTGGAAACCACCGAAGGTCCACCAGGACAGGCCCACCCACGGTCCGGCCTTGAGATGCTCGTAGTACGATTCCATCGTCTCGATGGGCGTGGTGTAGCTCTGGCCCTCGATCTGGCCGCACGCCGCGATGTACCACATCATGACGTTCTTCGCGCCGGCCAGCTCGATGGCGCTCATCAGTGCGTGTGTATCGCTCCAGCATTCGGGCGTCCATGTCTGGGGATCGCCGCTGTTCTCGCAGACCCGCACTTGGACACCTTCAGGGTAGTATCGGGTGCGAATCCGCTGCCATTCCTCCGAATGGGCACGCACCTTCGCCCGGGGGATGGACAGATCCGCGGGATCGAACGGGCTGTGCTTGTGGCCCCAGTAGTGGTAAGCATCCACGCCGATGGCCTGGGTATTCAGCGGCAGCTTGACGCGTTTGTGCTCGTCCACGTCTGTCTGGCTGGCCGCATAACAACCGTTGTAGTTGAGCGCCGTGTAGCTGAGCATGTTGTACCAGCCTTTAATATGGCTGAAGGGACGTTGGCCATCCATCTCACGCAGCCGCACGTTCCGGTCAAAACCCGCGAACAGCTTCTCGAGCCCTTGAGTTCCCAGGCCGCATTCGCCCTCATCTCCGAGGCTGACGGCCAGGATGTTGTTGATGAGCTGCCGGCCGGTGGCGCGGTCCCCTTCCGGGCTGACCAGTTCCCTGTCCCTGTCGGCCCAGAGTTTCTCGAGGATCTCAGTGAGACTCCTGGAAGTGTCCTTGTCGTCGTTCTTTCTGGCTGACGGGCGGCCCCACAGGATGATCAACTGGCGGTTTCTGCGGCATCGGATCATCAGATTGATGATCTCGTCACGATACGAGACACGTCGGTTGTAGAGCTCGATGGCGGTGGACCATTGGCTGGCAATGTCGATCCGGCGGATGTTCTCTGCGTGAAACGCTTCAAGGGGCTTGCGGTCGTCGAGCGTCGTCAGAACGTACTCGAACAGGTAGGGCAGGATTCCTATGCTTTCGCTGGGGCTCCAGGTCCGGATGGGGACGTACGAGTAGCTGACCACATCGCCACGAACGTGGCCTGGCGGGAACCCCTCGGCTCGCTCCCCCGCCGGCCGCGAGGATGTTCTGACATCCGCCCCCGCTCCCAACACGAAGCCGGCAGGACCGGCGGCCATCACGGCGACCAGAGCAACAGCCTTCACCCACATCGGACCGTAGTCTCTATGCATGTTGCGTGCGTCCTTATCGTCCTCTACTGCTTCGGTGCCGGGCCGTTGAGGTATCCGAATTGGTTGTACACCACGTCGTTGAACATCCGCATGCGCGAAGCGATGAAACGCTTGCGGTAGTTTTCCAGCTCGGCCGTCGTGTAGGGCTTCCCCTTCTTGTTGGCCGGCGTGTAGTGCCGGAGCGTGCCGTCCAGGTAATCCAGCGTTCCCCCGCCGACGCCGCCGGTGTCAAACACCCACCAGCTCAGGCCGACCCAGGGGCCGGCCTTCACCGAGTCGTAGAACGCGTCCATGGTCTCGATCGGCGTGGTGTAGCATGAGCCGACAACATACTGCGTGTTGCCGATATAGATCATCATCGCCCGGCTGGCCCCGGCCAGGTCGATCGCCTGAAGCATGGCGTGGGTGTCGTTCTTGTGCTTGTGGTCCCAGGCATCACCCGCGGTTACGCGGAAATCGGGGCCGTAGTATTTCGTGATGACGTTCTGCCAGGCAATGGCGTGCTGAAGCACTCGGTCGCGCGGTACCCCGGGATCGTCCGGGTCAAAAGGGGTATGGTCAAAACTCCAGTAGTGATAAACGTCAACACCGATGAACTCAGAGTTCGCCGGCCATTTCACCTTGCCCTTGGCCAGATCTTCCTGGTTGGCCGCATAGCAGCCAATGCCGCAATGAACCTCGTTGTACCAGGTCTTGATGTGACGGAACGGGCGCTGGCCATCGATCAGCCGATTACGAATCTCTCTGTCAAACCTCTGGTTCAGCTTGGTCAATCCCTCCGTCTTGAGAATGCTGAGACCCTCATCGCCCAGATCGGCCATGAGAATGTTGTTGATCAACTGCCGGCCGGTCGCACGGTCGCCCTCGGGACTGACCAGGGTCTTGTCGCGGTCCTTCCATAGCCTCTCCAAGAGTGCAATAAGATGCTTGAAAGAGTCCTTCTCCGGCTTATTAGGGCTCGGGCGGGCCGGGAGCAGAATCAGTTGGCGGTTCCGAAAGCAGCGGATCATCAAGTTGACGACTTCGTCCTGCCATTCTCTGTGGCGGTTGCATAGCCCGATGACCGTCGACCACTTGCTGACCATGTCGATACGCCTGATGTTCTCGGCATGGAACGTCTCGAGGGGTGCGTCGCTTTCCCACTTTATCAGCCCGTACTCGAACAAGTAAGGACAGATGCCGAAGGCTTCCGCCCGGGTCCAGTACCGATTGGGAACGTATGAATAGCTCACGACGTCGCCTCGGACGTATCCCGGCGGGAGCGTTTCGCCGGCGGGAGTTGAGGCGGCAGGATTGACAGGATCGGCTAATGCAACTGTCCCCGCCGCAAGGCAGACGATGAACGATGGCAACAAGAGCTGTCTCACTTAGCGTCCTCCCATCAACAGCCGGGTGTGCAATCCGGTCCGGCCAAACAGGCTTGGAACAGGCCGAAATCAACCTCATCGACGTCTCCGTCGGAGGAGAGATCGGCGTCGATGCACTCCGGCGAACAAGTCTGCCCATGTCCCGACAGGCAGCCCTGCAGATGGCCGAAATCCGCCTGATCCACGTCGCCATCCTTATCGAAATCGCACGCTGACAACACGCGAACCTGCCAGGTGACCACGTCGGACCCCATGGAGTTGTCCGCCTGCACTTCGAACGAAAAGGTTTCGCCGAGATCGGCAACACCCGATGCCCAGCCGCTCACCAGGCCGGCGGCGTTCACCTGAATGCCGGTCGGACCCTGAAGAACAGACCACTCGACAGGTGGGGTCCCCTGCATGAGCCTCAGTTGTCTTTGGTACTGCGACCCAGGCGTCACGATCTCCGGCGATGGCGTCACGGCAGCGATCACGGGTCCCACAGGAGGCATCGCATCCATGAACGTGTCGAACGTGACGAGCGAGTGGCAATAGTGATTTGAGGGCACATCGGGAAATTCGGCATCCGGCAGATCGCGAATGTGCGGATCGGCGGGCGAAACGAAGACTCGCGGGTAACCGTTGCCGATCAGCCAATCTTGCGCGGCTTCATGCTTTGATCGCGGCACCACCGTGTCGGTCAGGCCATTGAGAATGGCGACCAGCAGATTGGTGTTGAGCGGCACGGCGGCCGTGTCAAACATGTCTTCGTCGACGTTGCCCTGCCGCGAGACGATCATGCTGAAGATCTCGGGGTGACGCACGCCGGCGTAGTACGTGGGAATGCCGCCCCCCGACCATCCGGTCAGCAGGACGCGGCTCGCGTCAAGGGCGAAGCCATATGCCGCTGCCTCCGTGTGAACGATCTGATCGTAGATGGCCAGAAGCCGCCGCTCATCGGTGGTTGCCTGTAACTCGCCGGTCCAAGGTTCGACCAGCCCGCCGTTGGCGCTGGACATGGCCGGCGCCGCCACAACAAACCACTGGTTGTGGCGGTTCACGTTGTCGGCGTTTTCCGCCAGTTCATACCACCTCGTGTGCGGATAGGGCGATTCCTCACAGCAGCCCCATGTGGGGTCCGGCTGGAGCCCGATTTCCTCGTCGGCCGTGGTCACTGTGCTGTGACTGGTGATCACCAATGGCAAAGGCACTTCCGGCACGGCTCCAGCCGGCACGTACAGATAGTAATCAGCGAAATCATAGGTGTTCTGGCGCAATACGATCTGTCCTCGCGGACTCAGCGATCCACACTTGGAGAATTCTTCCTCATCAAACGGCGCGGAGTGCAACACGGTGCCGTCAGGCGGTTCTGCCGGCACCACTCCGGTGGCAAGCAAGCCCGCCAGGGCAATTACCGACATGGTGGTTCGCCAGGTGATCATGTTGCGTCCCCGATACTGTCGGTCGCGAACCTAGCTGCACGTCGGCGGCAGGTCCGGACCTGCCATGCAGGATTCGAACAAGCCGAAATCAGTCTGGTCCACGTCGCCGTCATCATCGATATCCGCGTTGCCACAACCAGGCGTGAACGGCTGCGCCGGGCCGCTGAAACACGCCTGGAAATGCCCGAAATCCTCCTGATCGACATCGCCGTCCGAGTCGAAATCCCCTGGAGCGGCGCCGGTCTGAAATCGCCATACCGTCCCGGTGGTGGTTCCGGCGGAGTTGACCTCATCAACGCGCCAATAGTAGATAGTCTGAGGACTCAGTGTACCGGGAGCGAAGTTAGTCGTTGTCCGATTGCCAACGAACGGCGGCGGGTTCGTCAGACCGAAATGAATACTGTGAGACTCGGCGCAGTCGCCCGCCGTCCAGCGGAGCTGCGGCGTCAAACTCACACCCGCCGCAAGATCAGCAGGTTCTGGATCATATGCCTGCCCCGGCAGGGGTGCGGGCGCCGGATGGGCGGTGATAAAGCTCTGATAGGCGGTGAAGGATGGCTTTCGCGCGTAGGTCGGGTCAGGCCCCAGAATACCCCATGACAGGTCCGGAAACGCCTGGGTGTCGTTGAGTTCATAGAAGAATACCTTGTGAACCCATCCACGCCCCGACTTGCCCGTGAACCAGTCGGTGAGGAACCCAGTATAGTTCGTCGCCTGTTGGGCCTCCCCCACGCTGCCACTCTGCCAACCGATCTCGGTAAGCCAGAACGGCTTGCCGAACCATCCGGCATTCTGCAGCACCTGTTTGACTGACGGCGGGTCCCACGGCCAGAACGGGGCCTTTTCGAGTTTGTCCGTGCAACTGGCATATCCGCTGCTGCAGTAAACGTGGTGGGTGACGATGTCGAGCTTGCTGCCCGCCTGGGTGATGCAGTCAGCGAGCCACGCATACCAGTCCTGGTCACCCGATGTGAGGTGGGCCAGCTCGGGCCCGCACGCCTTGGCTGCCGGATTGGCCGCGTGCACCGCGTCCGCACCATTCTTCAGGATCATGTCGATGTACTGTTGGCGCGTGCCCGCCCAGAAGCCGTCAAGGTTCGGCTCGTTCCACATTCCCCAATGACGGACGCTATCCTGGTAGCGCAGCGCAGCCCGATAGCACACGTCATAGTAGTCTGCGGCGCTGCGAGGCACTCCGCTGCCTTCACTGCCGTCGGTGGCCCATGCCGGCGTGTGCCCGATGGTTGCGAAGATCGTCAGACCCCTCGCCCTGGCCGCTGAGGTGATTGTGTCATACCTTGCCCAGTTGAAGCTGTCTTGGGCCGTCTCAATCCATGCCCATACGAAATCGACCCGAATCCAGTCAATCCCGCACGCGCAGACTTCATCGAGCAGCCGGGAAACAGACTGGCCTTCCGGCGCGTGCGCATTGATGCCGTACGGAGAGGCCTCCTTGGGACATGCCTGTCCCCAGGCGCCGATGCCCCCCGGCATGGCCCCAAGAATCGCCGCCGTGAACACGCTCGTCACGCGCCCCCATGCTGAGCCGGGCGCACAGCCGCGCCTCGGGGCAAGCCGCCTGCTGCAATCAACAGGATGGTTCTTCAGGCATTTCATTGTCCCGCTGTCGCGTTGGCGATCACATCCCGTCCCGCTGTTCACCTCCGCCTCACGCGGCCCGCGAACGGCTCAAGGTCCGCACTGAGCCGGCTGCCCAGGCCCTCCCAGGCAGGTCAGAAACGCGTCGAAATCGCTCTGGTCAACATCCCCGTCGTCATCGAGGTCGGCGCCTTCGCACCCGGGCGCGTAGGGTTTGGCCGAACCGCTGCAGCACTGCTGCAGCACACCGAAGTCGGACTGGTCCACGTCATTGTCGCCGTCAAAGTCGGGGATATCCGGGGCATTCACCACAATGGTCACATCATCCTCACCGGTCAGTTGTGAGTCGGTGGCAGAGAGCCTCAGCACGTAGCTGCCCGCCTGGCTGAACGACGCGGTCGTGTCCACGGCGTGAGCGTCGCCGAAGATGACCTCCCCAGGCCCGCTCTGCTTGCTCCAGGTCACGGTCACTTGTCCCGGCGGGTTCGGCAAACCGTCATCGGTTACCGTTCCATCCAAGGTTGCGCCGGCCGGCAAGGTGATCGTCTGGTCCGGACCGGCATTCACCTGCGGAGCAGAGTTGCCGCCGGGGGGCATGATTGTGGCATGGTACATGCCGCCACGGCTGTCCTCCCACAGAACGTGCACCGTGTCACCGAAGGCCGTGATATCGGGGAAGTATTGCTTGCCGCCGCCGACGGGGAAGTTCTGGTCCTTGGCGTACCAAGTTCCATCGGCCTTGCGAATCGCGTAGCGGAGCTGGTCCCCGTCGGTCCACACGTAGTAATGATTGCCTTGCGAATCGTACACGACCTTGGGATCGATGTCCTCACAACGCACGGACGTCCCGCACCGGGTTGCCTGCGTCAGCCGAACGGAAGGCTGGCCGACGAGAACACTGTAAACGCCTTCGATATACCAGACGCCTCCGCTCTCGTTGTAACCGGCGAAGGTCAGAGCCAAAGGCGAGCCGGAGCGGTAAGCGATGTGCGTTCCGCCCACCCATTGATTAACGTCTGTGGCGGGCGTCTGCACCGCTCCCCAAGTGCCGTTCCACACCTGGTACCCTGCCCGGTGCGGATTGCCGAGAACCCGGCCGGCCGCATAGACGTTGTTCGAGCCGTCGGTGACCACGGCGTAGCCGTCATACATATGCGGACTCACAGGCTGATCCGAGCTCCACGTTCCGCCTGTCTTGATTCGGTAGTACCAGTTGTCCGTCCCATCCCAACGCAGCCATATCAGGAACAGCCGCCCGTCGGCGAGGAACACCGGCACGGGAGTGGAAGCGTGATCACCGTTAGCGTTGTAGATCAGGGTCTGGCGGGCCCCCCAGCCGCCGCTGGTGCGAATGGAATAATACAGCGGGTTCCACGCCGGCGGGTTCCAGAAGACGTGCACGTCCCCTCCGGGCGTGACCGCCAGGCGCGGCCCGTCCAGGTTGATGCCGGACGAATCGGGAACCGTCTCCTCGGCGCCCCAGGTCCCGCCGGCGAGTCTCACCCGATACGCAATCGCTCCGTTCTTGTACCAGACCACGTGGAGATTGCCGGCCGAGTCACACCGTCCGTGCACGAGCTGCCAGGCGTTTTGCGTATCGCCCAGAGTTCCGGAACCGATGAATGCCTCCGCCGAGATGACGAAATCGCCGGCGCCGGACGCATAGATGGTGACGTCGTCGGTGGCGGTATACATCGAGTCCGTGGCGCTGAGCCGCAACACATAGACACCCGAAATGCTGAATGTGGCCGTCGTATCCACCGCGCCGGCGTTGCCGAAGGTGACGGTCCCCGGCCCGCTGACCTTGCTCCATGTGACTGTGGTCGCGCCGGGTGGATTGGGCAAGCCGTCGTCGGTGACCGTTCCGTCAAGATTGACGACACTGGGCCAGGAGACCTGCTGGTCGGCCCCGGCGCTGACCGACGGAGGATAATTGCCGTCGCTATACCAGATGTCGATCTTATCCTCGTCCAACTGGGCAGCTCCGAGGTAGTACGTGCGGAACTCCAGCCGATGGTTGTTGCCGGGATTGACGAAACTCAGGTCGAAGGACTGGTAGACGTTGGCCTGAGTCCATTGCTGCCGGGTGATGGTGACCGGACCGGCCAGGAGCGTGCCTCCGTCAAAGTCGTGCACGTCGAGCTGGCACACACCCGCGTTGTCGGCGGTGTTGTTGTCCACGCGCAGCCGGAACCTCGCGACCAGCGGGCCCGTCGGCAGGCTTGTCGTATATGGCCCGTAGGTGCTGAACAGGTTGACTGTGTCGGTCACGACGGCTCGCCAGCCGCCGGTAATCGCACGGCCGATCTGGTGCCCCATGCCTGCCCCCTCGGCCTCGAACGTGGCGACCGGTCCGGTTTGCACGATCACCTGCCAGGTCTCGGTGTCGGAGCCATTGGTGTTGGTGGCTTGAACCTCGAAGGTGCGGGTCTGTCCGATGTCGGCGGAAGTCGGGGTCCAAGACACCTGCCCCTTGCTGTTGATCTGGGCTCCGCTCGGCCCTTGCAGGATCGACCAGGCCGGCCAGGGATTGCCCTGAGTCAGAACCATCTGCCGGAAGTACTGGACGCCAACGTTTGTAGTGGCTGGATCAGGAGCGACTTCCCGAATCACCGGCGCCCCCGATGCCAGCGCCGTGCCGCTGATGTGTCCGTATACCTGGTTAACCACCCGCCATTCCTCAGAATCAATCTGGGCAAACAACCGTCCCTCGCTGTCTTTCATGTCGAAGCACCGATAGGGTCGGTTGCCGTTATTCCAGCCGTTATGGAAACACCAGCCTGCTGCTTGCGCATTCTTGCCGCCGGCACAATCTGTAAGGAAATCGTCCAGGACGGGATTGTAGCTTCCATAGCCGCGACGGAAGGGTTCCTGCAGATGAACGGGCATTCGGCGGCCATATTGGCTCATCCAAGCAATGAAGTCGGTGACGGTTCCATACGTTTGAGCGGCGCAGCCCTGGTCGCGGCACAGGTGCGGAGCCATGAAATCGCACCCGGTGGCGATGTACTTGTTGTACAGATCGGAGGCACTGGTGGCCCCCTGTGAGGCCGTGCAGAGCACGCCGGGCTTGTACTGTTTGCAGCGGGCGACGATCTGTGTGATCTCCGACGGCGGCACGTACCTCGAATCACCCACGTCGCACTCGTTGGCGATGTCGAAGTAGATGTTCGTGTACGAGGCGAGGTGAGTCGCAAGGGCTTGAGCGTAAGCCAAGTGCTCGGCCAGGTTGTTCGGCCCGCCGGAACCGCGGCACATGGTGACATCGACGATGATCCCGCGGCTGTTGCACTCGGCAATGAGCGTTTTCAGGCGGGTCATGTAGGGTTCGCGCACTATGCCCGCCGGGCTCAGCACGGAGCAATCGCCGCTACCTGTGTCGGAAGCATCCCAGGTGGACCAGACCCGGATCCAGTTGAATCCCCGGGCCACCATGTCGTCGAGATCCTGGGTCACGAAGCCGGGCGTGTTGATGGTCTGAGCACCATAGTAACTGACCCCCAGCAGATAGGTCGGCACCGCGTCAATAGTGAAAAACCGGCCGTCGGCGGAAATGCCCAGTGTGGCCGCGCCTGCCGGCAGGGTGAGGATCAATGTGATACAGACCGGCAGGGTCCGCGCATATCGATCAACCGTCATGGCTCCTCCTCGCCCGCTACACCCAACAATGCCCCGTCCCACGCAGGTTCGACCGGCACATTTGCCACAGTCAACTCCTGCCGGTGCAAGACCCTGATCCCGCCCGTCACGCTGAAGGCCTGTTTGCCCCGCGCAGCTTGAGAAGGCGGGCGCCAACCTTGCACCCCACGACGGCGCCGCAAACCAGCCCGAATCGCCGGACCCGGCGGCAGGTCGATCCCCACTGGGCCTCGGATAGAGATTAAATGCGGGCGTTGCGGGAGCGCTTTCGTTCCCACAACACCCGCTGCCCCCGGCTGCGTCTTCGGACGCATCCGGCACTGTGCCCCCGTTGCGGAGTCAGGTAATACCAAATACCACTGCCGCCCCTGCCATCCGGGTATCGCCACAGGGGCTTGTTCAGCGGCCAACCCGCTGAAACCAACTCGCCAACAACGGCCCTCCCGTCGCTTGCCTTACCCGGCAACAACGTCCGCCGCCGCCCATGGCTCACCGGCTGTGACCGGTGCTTCCTGTTCTTGTTACTCGGGCTGTTTGAGAAAACAGCCCTTGTGTTCACGATCCGACAACGTCAGCGACGTCTTCGAATCAGGGTCAACCCGCCAAACAAGGCAAACAGCAACAAGCTGGCCGGTTCCGGAATGGCCGCGAGCATGAACGGAGTCGTCCCGTCCAGCGCCGTGTCAGTATTCATCGCCAAGCCCAGCAGCGAGAAACCGCTCCAAGTCACGGTCCCGCCCGACAGGCTGTTGAGGTGGAAGCCGAGCGCGTCCAACTCGCCGCCAGCACCCGCTGGCAGATTAGTCCAATAGCCGCCTTCTGGCACAGTGCCCACGTAGCCCGCCGCTCCATACAGGAAATCATAGAGCGTGACGGTGCCGTTGCCGTTTGCGGTAATCCGAACGGCGCGCCACTCAAAAGCGTCCGTCGTCTTGAGGAAAAGGGCGCCGTGCGGAATGTAAGCGCCGTTCCTGCACGTCATCCATAACGCGTTGCCGTCAAATGCCGGGTTAAAGACTGTGCCCGGCTCGATTCCGACGCCGGCGCTAATGGTGGCGCCGGAGTTGCCGACTCTCAACCCCATGGATCGGCCGGTGGAGTTGAGCTTCCGCTCGCCCTTGACGATCATGTCGATCGTGAAAGTCTGACCGATGGGCGTGCCGACGGTGTTCTTCATGACGAACCCGTCATTCCCATAGCTGCCGGAGTCCACAAATCGCGAGAACGCGGTGTACGGACCTTGCACGATCGGGTTGACCCCCGCGTTGGTCGGGGGGTTGAAATCGCCGGCGCCAATATCCCCATACCCGTCTCCAACCTTTGTCATGGCCCAAGTCTGCTTGCCGGCGTCGTTGAGTTGTTCGCCCATGTTCCAGACGATCACCGCCGCCGACGCCCAGCCACAAAACATGGCACAGGCCAGAACAACCATCCCAACAACAACACTTCTCTTCACCATTGCTTTATCCTCCTTTCTGCTGGCGTGGCTTGGCTGAACATGCCCGCACAAGAGCAGTCGCCATCACCACGACCACGCAGCATACTCGATGCTTTTCGCCTCACTGACATTAAACACGCCTGAACGCCTACTCCCCTCCCTCAGGCCCCGCGTCTCCTGAACATCGCCAGACCGCACAGACCCAGCAGCAGCGATGCCGGCTCGGGAACGAGCATGATCGTGGTCCAGCCATTGGAATACTCAACTTGCCACGTACCCGGCTCACCCGCCCGAACCTTGGCCAGGTAATCCAACGGCGCCGAGTGATCGCCGTTGAGCGTGACCGTTGAACCAATGAACATGGTAACCACTCCGTCCTTGCTCCATGGGCCGACGGGGACGCCGCTGTAAACCACGAACTCCCCGCCGTCGTACACGTTGAGACTGTAACCGGGGTCGGCGGATATCCGGCCTACGCTCCAGGCCTCCAGCAAACCATACACATCCACCTTCGTGCCGTTGTTGTGCCGCAAGGTGCTGCAGTAAAGATGCGCGTTGTCTTCAATGACCGTGGTGAGGTTGCTGTGCTCGATGGCAAGCTGACCATTTCTCATGTCGTAGAAGGCGCCGGTCTTGACTGTGAAGAGACCCGCTGCGTAATAGTTGAGCGCCCCGCTGTTGGTCATCGTGACGCCGTTTTCCACGGTCATGTTGACGGTATAGCCGGGCTGGTTATAGATCGTCCCGCTGCCGCAGGTGCCATTTGCCGTAATGCGGATATTGTGATTGCCGGGGGTGCCCTGTTCACCCGTCTTATTGACATCCCACGTCGTGGCCGACGGAATCGAGTCATCCCAGTTGAGCACGTCGTGCCAACTGGTGCCATCTCCGCCCCAGCCTGCACCTCGCCAGTGCTCAGCCGCACCGGCCGTGCCGACCATGCCCAAGACGGCCAAGATGCGTATGATGTTTCGCATGTTCCTACCTCCTATCTAACAATCGCCTTTCGCTCTCCGGCTTTTCCAACGCTCCCGCCTGTTCTCGCGGAGGGCACAATGCCGCTCGATCACGGCCGGACGACGTGCTCGCGGCTATCGTCAACTACTGCACAAGTCATCTTTTTGATCGCTCTTCACGCCTCCTTTCAGTACCGGCGCGGACCCCGCGACCCGCAGTCCGCCCGAAGCCGCCAACCGGACCTTGCTATGCTTGCTCTCCTCACGCCTTTCTCTGCCCACCCGTTCAGTCATCACACTCCGGATCGGCCGGCACTCCGGGACCGCTGGCGCAGTCCTCGAAAGCCGCCAGATCGAAACTGTCCACGTCGTTGTCTTGGCCGGGCGAGTTGTCGTTGTTCCGGCGATCAAAGCACTGACAGTAATCGGGATCGGTCAACACCCCGCCGTCCATACCCGTGTAGCAGAGCTGGAAGACGGCGAAGTCGGCCTGATCTACGTCCCCGTCGCCGTCCGCATCGGCGAATACTTCATTGCAGGGGTCGTAGCGCCCGCCCAAGTACAGGCTGCGGCCGATGCATGAGACCTCCTCGCCAGGGGCAAACGCGCCGGCGTTCGTTCCTGTGATCCAATCAAACCAGACGTGTTGCCAACTCAAGGCGTTGGTGGCACCAAACCCCAACCCGTCGGCGCCGGCGCTCTTGGTGCCGCTGACCGTGATCACCGGGTTCGGACGCTCGTCCACGTAGATCTTGACCACCCTTTCCTTCGCACCGCCATCGCCCACAATCTCGACCCCGGTCATTCGGAACACGTGGTAGGCCACGTTGTATGGAGCATCATATTCCTCCGGCCCGAGTTGGACGGTGCTGGGCGGGTTCGGCGGATCATGCACACCGCCGTTGCGCTCGAGCTCTTGAAGAACACCGGGCCGCCATACCGGGTCAACCGCGCTGCCGTTCCCCCGCCAGTGCAGGCCGCAGGCGTAGCTTGTGTGGTCGATCAGCAGATTGGCTGAGTTCGGCGCCACCGCCGTGCCCACCCGGATCCGACCCACAATGGTCGCTCCGGTGGTGCCGCCCAGATTCTGGAACGGGGTGGTGCGCCATCTCGTGCGCGGACCCGCAAACGGGTCGGCCGGGTCACCCGCGGCGTCGGGGAGTTCCCAAGCGAAACCGTCCACGGTATCCGGAGCCGACGTCAACACGAATCCTTGTTTCTGACCGTCGACCAGCCTGAATTGCAAGCCGGCACCAGCCGAGTCCGGAGCGTCCGGATCGACGTCGCCGTTGTACACCATGATAAAGGGCGCCGTGATCTTGACGTCGTGGACCTCGCAGCTATCGCAATCGCACTTGAACCGCAACGTCACCGTGTTCAGTCCCACCTCGAGCTTGGTGTAGTCGACTGTCGCCGTCACGATGTCCGTGCCGTTCGGTGCGATCGGCCCGCCACTCAACTTGTCGATGCTCAACCAGGGCACGTCGGCCACGTCGATCGGGACAAGGTTGCGGTCCAGAACGGTAATCGTGTAGTTGACGTCCGAACCGCCCACTCTCGTGTTTGTTACCGTGATCTCGTGCGCCTGCGAACTCGCAGCGCCCGCTCCGGGCTTCGACTCGATGTCGCTCGGAGTCGCCGTGAAATCACAATCGTCCGACTCAATGAGCCGGATCGTAGTCCAGCCGCCGGAGTAGCTGACGTCCCAGGTCCCCGGCTCGCCGGCCTGCACCTTGGTCAGGTAATCTGCCGGTGCCGTGTGATCTCCGGCGAGCGTCACCGTTGAACAGAGGTACTGGGTCACCTTTCCGTCTTTGCTCCATCCGCCGGTTGGAACGCTGTCGTGGACGAGGAACTCTCCTCCACCGTATACGGCGAGCCTGTAACCCGAATCCGCCGCTATCCGGCTGACGGTCCAGGCCTCAAGCAAGCCATACACGTCCACCTTGGCGCCGTTGTTATGCCGCAGAGTGCTGCAGAAGAGACGACCGTTGGGCTCAATGGCCACGGTGAGGCCGCTGCTCTCGAGGCCAAGCTGACCATTCCTCATGTCGTAGAAAGCGCCCGTCTTGACGGTGAAGAGGCCCGCTGCGTAATAGTTGAGCGCCCCGCTGTTGGTCATCGTTCGGTTCTCTTCCAACGTCATATTGACCGTGTAGCCGGGTTGGTCGTAGATCGTCCCGCTGCCGCAGGTGCCATTTGCCGTAATGCGGATATTGTGATTGCCGGGGGTGCCCTGTTCACCCGTCTTATTGACATCCCACGTCGTGGCCGACGGAATCGAGTCATCCCAGTTGAGCACGTCGTGCCAACTGGTGCCGTCACCGCCCCAGCCCGCACCTCTCCAGTGCTCGGCCGCAGGGACCGTGATGGCCATTCCCAACACCGCCACGACGGCGATCAACCGGATCTTTGCTCTGACCATGTTCTCGCTCCTCCTCTACGTTCGAGTTCGAGCCTCGAATCCCTCGCCTACCTCTTCAATCATCGCACGCCGGGTTGGCCGGCACTCCAGGACCACTGGCGCAGTCCTCGAAAGCCGCCAGATCGAAACTGTCCACGTCGTTGTCCTGGCCGGGTGAGTTGTCGTTGTTCCGGCGATCGAAGCACTGACAGTAATCAGGGTCGGTCAACACTCCGCCGTCCATACCCGTGTAGCAGAGCTGAAAGACGGCAAAATCGGCCTGATCGACGTCCCCGTCCCCATCCACATCGGCAAACACCTCGGTGTTGCAGGGGCTCTCGTAGCAGCCCGGCCCAAGGCACAGGTTCCGGCCGATGAGCGCGACCTCCTCCCCGGGGGCGAACATGCCTGCGTTGGTACCCGTGACCCAGTCAAAATAGATGACCTGCTGACCCAGCGTGCTGCCCGTGCCGAAACCAATTGAATCCGTGGCCGACGCTTTGCTCGAGGCGTTGAGAATCTCAATCACCGGGGCGGGATTCTCATCAAAGTAGATTCGTATCACCCGCGAGCCGTTCACTTCCCCCATGCAAGCGCGGATGATGTGGTACCCGGCGTACCAATCAAGCGTCTGGTCGGCGAAGGTGTGGTTGTCACCCCGCGCGGTTTCCTTGAGGTAGCCCGCGATGCCCTGGCCCTGACCAGTTATGTCGCCCGCGCCGCTCCAATGGCAACCGAGCGAGCCCCCGCCGTCGTGCCAGATGGACAGGTTCTCACCCTCTATGTTGTTCCCGAATTTGAATGTCGTGCGCACCCGGCCCACAATCGTCGCGCCAGTGCTACTGCCGATGTTCTGCGACGGTCTCGTCCGAAGCTTCAGCTTGTAATCCGGCCCGTCGGCAATCTTCAGTTCCCAGCCGTCCTGGGCCAAGGCATTAGGCTCAACCGCCAGGGCTGGCGGTGATGTGTTCCGGTAGTTGTCCGCCTCGCCCTCGCGTTCGGTAAACGTCATTCCCGGCCCGCCCGCGTTGGGGGCCTCCGGATCCACGTCGCCGTTGTAGATCATGATGAACGGAGCGATGATCTCGACGTCCCGGCCAAAACAAGGATTGCAGTCGGCGGTCAACCGCAACCGGGCGACGTTCACGCCGACCTCAAGCTTGGCATAGTCCACGGTAACCGTCACGATGTCCGTGCCGCCGGGGGCGACTGGCCCGCCAGTCGGCTTGTCCACGCTCAGCCACGGCACATCCGTGACGACGCCGTTGCGATCCACCTCAACCACCGTGTAGTTGAGATCTGCCCCGCCTGCCGCCGCGGTATTGCTGACCGTCAGCTCATGAGTCTGGGTCGCGAGCTTGTCTGCGCCCGGCAGGGTGTTGACCGAAGCCGGCGAAACGTCGAAATCACACGTGTCGGCCGGCTGTAGACGGATCGTGGTGTAGCCGGATCGGGTGACGCCGTAATCGACCGCCCACTCGCCGGCCTCACCCTTCTGGACGTAATTCTCGAAGAAGCTCGTTCGATCGCCCTGGAGTTGGACCGTCGAACAAAGGTACTGGGTGATCTTTCCATCCTTGTACCATGCAGTCTCAGAACCGGTCATATCCTCAACCCAGACCAGTCCGCCACCGTACACGTTAAACGCGTAACCCTCCCAGGCGTCAATGCGAGAGATCTGCGAAGCCCGGAACGTACCATACAGATCAAGGACCGAGCCGTTATCATGACGCAAGACGCCGGCCGCCGCTCTTCCGCCGGACTCGACTTTCATATAGGCACCGCCAGTCGAACCCAAATTGATCTGCTGATCGGCCGAATCGAACGACGGTCCCATAATCAGGCTGGCACCGGGCTTGACGACCACGTTTTGTGCCCGTTGCAGGACCAACTCGCCCGTCATGGTCAAGGTAATGTTTTCGTTGACCGTGACGGTGACAGGGTAATCAACCCGGTCCCACATCGTGGCGCCCCTGGTTGCGATATCTGAGGTGACGTGGATGTCCCAGGCCTTGAAGGGAACGTAGTAGCCGTAGTTCCGTCGGTGGATATTCCAGTCACTGCCCGCCGGGTTGACGCGATCATCCCAGTTCAGGGCATTGTTGAAGTCCCAACCATCGCCCACGCCGTTGTTGTCGCCTTCCCAGTCCACGGCCGCCTGTGCTATCCCGACCCAGACCAGCATCGCCGCAACACATGCGAGCTTCCTCATCCCTTTTCCTCCTTCTCGCTTTCTCATGCCTTCGAACCTTATGGCCCAAGATCTGTTCTGTGCCGCTGGCGCGCATCCTTCCGGATCACAGTGCATTTGGCCTGCGGCCCGCAAGAAAGCGACCCGCCTTAAGGCCTCCACCGTCCCCGGTTCGCTTCAAAGAACTGAAAGCAACCCCGGGCATGGGAATCAGCGGTTAGCAAACAGCACCGCCAATGCCCCTTCCCGAACATTGCGCGCCAGGCGCTTCAGAAACCTGCCTCCTTCAGACCTGCCCCACCCGTTTGTGCTGCCATCACGCCGCATTTCCTTCACAGCCCTCGCCCGGACGGAAACGGCCAAACGCAAGAACTGCGGCTTGCGCACGTGGCCCATCGTAACGCGCCGCTGGCAACAAATCAAGCAAAATCCACCTCATGTGATGATTATTTTCAGATCAGGGCCTGATCCACGGCGAGGATGGTTATAAGTCACTTTAGAACAATAACTTAGAAGATGTGCGACGAATTCTTGGAAAAACACTATTGCATTTTCATCATCACGTGATTACATTGACGGCTATGGACGAGGAAAAACAATTGCTTACCCAGCATGATGATGGCGGTCGGAACCGGAAGGTCCCTCCTCGCTATCGAGCCGTCGCAGAGGCGTTGCGGCGACAAATGCTGGACGGGCATCTGGCCGCCGGAGTCAAGCTGCCCGCCCTCCAAGACTTGGCTGAGCAGTTCAAAGTCAGCACCCATACGGTCCGATGCGCAATTCGGATTCTTGAGCGCGAAGGATGCGCCTACCGGGTGCCGGCCGTCGGAGCCTTTGTCCGCCCCTACGGAACGGCGCCTGTCTCGAAACAGACCGTCGTCGCCCTCGTCACCTACGACATCGGCGGGGCGTTCGAATTGGGGATCGCACGAGGTATCGAACGGGCTTGCCAGGACCGCGGATGGGAACTGCAGATCTATGATTCTCGTTCGGACCCCAAAGCTGAGGTGCGAAGCCTCGAACGCCTTGAGCGAAATACGGTTGCTCGCGGGGCGATCATTCTGCCGACGGGTAACGATGACAATATCGAGGCGCTCTTCAAACTCAAGCTGGGCGGCATGCCGATGGTTCTGCTGGACCGGTCCATCCCCGGCTTGAAGGTCGATACGATCGAATCGGAACACGAGAAGGGGGCGTACCAGGCCACGCAGTATCTTCTCGATCGGGGACACGAGCGCGTCTACATGTTGACTGAGCCTCCAAGCGTGTCGTCGATCGCCGCCCGCATCCGAGGTTATGAGCTTGCGCTCCGGAACCGCGGCATCAACCCCGGGCCGCAGTGGCGAGTGGAGGTGGACCCGGAGATGTCGGCTCGCGGTATCCAGGAGGATCATCGG
>ERZ795051.896-NODE-896-length-42441-cov-9.675671_pt1 | contig 42441 bp, 30 predicted proteins | sample MGYA00375135_ERZ795051 | MGnify/ENA primary metagenome ERZ795051 (study PRJEB30180, sample SAMN05720222) | activated sludge metagenome | isolation source: Anaerobic digester | place: Japan | collected 2015-05-26 ... | reverse complement strand
TCGTGATGCTGCTGATGGAAAACGGCATCGGCGTCCATCGATCCACGCCTGATCTGTTCGAGATCGATGAGGAATTTGCCGTCAAAGATAGCTAAGTGGTAACCCTTACGGGTGTTGTGCTGTGGGGCACCAGAGCCGCGGTTGTTGGGAGTAGATAGATTAGATTTTGGAGAGTAGTGACCGTTGCATGTAGGGATTCAGCCTGAGTAAAATCTGACTGATTTTGACAAACCAAAGGAGGTCCGATGATTGAAACCTTTAATATCTACTGCGACGAATCCTGCCATTTGGAAAACGACCGCCATAAGGTAATGGTACTGGGAGCGATTTGGTGTCCGCTGAACAGGGCGCGAGAGATCGCTGTTCGGCTGAGGGAGATCAAGCAGAAGCATGGTCTCCCACCTCATTTCGAGGTGAAGTGGACCAAGGTCTCACCTGCGGGAAAAGCCTTGTACTTGGACCTTGTCGATTATTTTTTTGATGACGATGATCTTCATTTCCGAGCCTTGATCGTTCCGGACAAATCCCTGTTGCGTCATGAGGATTTCCCTGGTCAGGATCATGAGACCTGGTATTACAAAATGTATTTCGAGATGCTTAAGGTCATCTTTCGGCCCGATGCTTGCTACCGGATCTACCTCGACATCAAAGACACGCACGGGGCACGGAGAGTTGACAAGCTGCATGAGGTACTATGCAACGATTTCTACGACTTTTCGTGCCAGGTGATCGAGTGCTTGCAGTTGGTTCAATCTCATGAAATTGAGCAAGTACAACTGGCCGACCTCCTCATTGGCGCGGTGGCCTATCTGAACCGGAGGTTGCAGGGGAATGTCGGAAAAATGGCGGTGGCTGAGCGGATGCGGGAGCGCTCCGGCTACGACTTGACTCGTAGTACCTTACTGCGCGAAGAGAAGATGAACATTTTTCGTTGGTGCGCATTAGAGGTACAGGGATGACTGAATTTCCCGACTGTCTTCCGTCGCTGGTTCTGTTGAATGACCATGACGGCGACTGGAGCCGTTATGTGGATGCCCTCTATGGATGGTTTAAGCAGGACTTCGTCGATACGAAGCCAGTCTTTCAGGGGAGACGGCTCGGTCTGAAGCGATTCCCTATGGACAAAGGCAAAGAGGCGACGTTTTGGCACATGATTTCGGAGGGTAAGAGAGAGGAGGGTAGAACCCCTGATCTTCGGCGCTGCGAGCGCATTCGTTGGCCAAAGCCGATTATCGAGCGTGATACAGATCCTGAAGTCAAGGTTTGGCGTAATCAACGTAACGGGGAGCAGCGGGTCTGTTTGTGGTTGGAGCAGGAAAACTACTTGGTTGTTTTGGCGGATCGCAAGCGCTACATCCTGCCATGGACAGCGTATCTAATCGAACACGAACACCAGCGGCGAAAACTACGGAAGGAGTACGAGGAATACCAGCGCAACCAAGGCACAAAAAGCTGAAGCCGCCCGGGAGGACGGCTTCGTTACTCCTTCTACACATGGCAGATGAGCTGCACAGATTGTTGTTTATTTGTCGAAGGATGTCAACAAAAATTGATAAGTAGACCTTCTCCAATCCCCTTGTAGACGACGCCGCGTTCGTTGTTGTAGTGGTTAAGAGTGACTTTTATCATGCGCTTGCGGCTCTCCATGTGGACTACCACCACAATCTGGAAGGTTTATGCATTTAACATGTTGTTGTGCACCAGTTGTGTCACGTAGAATAGCCCAGTCATAGTTCGGAGCTTTTTAAGCCTCTGGATTTCGTTATGCCGGGATGGAAAGATTCAAGCAGAAGCCGGGGTTTGGCTTAGGGGGTGAAAATGAAGTATCGATTTTACATGCTGGAAATTGAGTTGCTTGGCATTGAACCTGCAATTTGGCGGAGTTTTGTTGTGCCAGCCAGTATTACACTTGCACAACTGCACGAGGTCATCCAGATGGTGATGGGGTGGACGGACTGCCATTCATACCGGTTCCACATCGGCCATCAGCGATACACTCGGTGGCCGGAATTAGGCGAAGACGGGCTGCCAAGTAAGGACTATCACCTTGACGAGCTGGTCTACGAGGAAGGGGCTGGTTTTGGCTACCTGTATGATTTTGGAGATGGGTGGGAGCATCAACTGTTTGTTGAGGAAATCTTTTATATGGATCCTGGAGCAAGCGATGAACTGGTCTGCATTGATGGTGCGCGGGCCTGTCCGCCCGAGAATATTGGCGGTGCGCTTGGCTATTTGGAGTTTTTGGATGTGGTGAGCGATCCTAGCAACGATGAATATGAATCGACCATAGAGTGGCTCGGTGGTACGTTTGACAGCGAGCGATTTGACATTGATGAGCTAAACAGGCAACTGAAAATATACGTTCACTACTTTCGTGAAAGGCACAAAGAATTGTACGGGACGAACGAGGAGGAATGAGGTGCATTGGTTGGGGGCTTGGTGGGGGGGGGGTCACAGTTCCATGTTCAGCAAAAACCGCCAAGCTGGCAGGACGTCAATGATTCCGGCGTCGACCTGAATCTGTTCTTCTTCGTTTCTGGTCACGATGATGCCTTTCGATAGTTTTAACTCGGTCATGGCCTCGGCTAGCGCTGTGATTTCCCTTTTGCGAGTTTGTTGGTCGGCCATTGACTCGCAAACCTGAACAAGCATATGGGGCGAGGCCTGTTGTACGGCTATGAAATCAACCTCGCGGCCTGCTTTGGTCTTGTAGTAACAGATGTTCGGCGTGACTCGACGCAGTGCGGTGAAGATCAGGTTTTCCAGAAGGTGGCCTGAATTGACCAGAATACCGGAGCTGACGGACGTCACCAGTGCGTGGTCAACACAGTAAATTTTCTTGGGGTTGGCGTTGGCCCGGGCCAGTGAAGCGTCAAAGACGCGCACCGTGAACATAACGTAGGCGTCCTCGAACCATTCCAGATAGTCGGATACTGCGGCTTTAGGCGCTTTATGCCCCAGCGATTGCAGATAGCCGGTTAGCTTGTTGATGGAATAGAGGGAGCCCACATGATCGACCAGCCAATGTGCCAGATCCGTGACGGCTCTAGGGTGGGGTATGTTGTGGCGCTCAACGATATCCCTAAACAGCATCGCGTTGAAGTACTCCTGTTGTATCTTGATGCGCAGCATTCGGTCAAGGCCAGCAACTTCGGGGAAGCCACCTGTATCCCAGTACTCCTCAAATGCGTTTTGGATGGTTAGCCGCTTTTTGGTCGACAGCGGACCGTCACAATCGATTTTCTTGTAGTCGAGAAACTCCCGGAATGAAAAAGGGAAAATTTCCCACGACAGAGCCCTTCCACGCATCTGGGTCGCGATCTCCCGTGACAGCATCTGGGCCGACGAGCCAGTGATATATACCTCGCATTTTTCCGTACGCATCAAACGGTCAACAAACGGTTCCCAGCCAGTCACCACCTGAATCTCATCAAAAAAGCAATAAACCGTCTCTACATTCTTTTTTTCCGGATAAAGCGAAAAGTAGGCCTCCAGAATCACACCCAAATTATCCTTCAGCAGCCCACGCAGGCGGTCATCGAAAAAGTTCAGGTACAGGATATTCTGCCTAGACACCCCAGAATCCAGCAGCCTTTTCATCAACTGGAACATAAAAGTAGATTTGCCACTTCGCCGCACCCCAATGCAAACCGTAGCCTTACCCTGCACCCTTGAGACCTCAAGCCGTCGAGGCACACCCGTAGGCAGTTCAATCTCTTGAAAATCCAGGATTATTTCTCTCAGCGTGTTGATTATGGCATGGTCTCCGGTAATTAATCTATCCAGTTGCTCCTGCAACTGGTAATAAATATTACCAGTTAATAGTAAAAGTGGCAATAAATTTTGCTGGAGTCATAGTTCCCAAGAATCGGCTTTTTACGGGGGCTTTTACCTGCTATATTTGGGGCTGCAATGCCTTGGGCTTTGATGTTGGTTAGAAGCGTTAGCTTGGCGTTGGCGTTTATCCGATTGGAATTATAGTGAAAGTCATTTCTTCATTTATCATCGTTGTTGAAATAATTTTTATTATTGCTCTCCTGAGTTATCTGATTTATCAGGTGGTTGGGTACTCTTCCCGTAGGGCTAGAAAACGGGGCAGATCGAAGTTTCCTGGGCGAATTAAGTTTCCGGGCGTGGGTGGAATCTTTGGTGGCACTAGGCCCAAGCCGCGTGGTGGTAGGCCTAGACCGCCGCCAGCTAGACCCAAAGCGCCCAATGCCAGCCCCGTACCGCCAGGAGCCAAGCCCAAGCAGCCTAGTGCCAAGCCCTTGACTCCTAAGCCAAAACCCAAATCTCCAAGCGGCAGGCCTGCGAAGTGGTGGGGGCCGGGTGAGGGCGTCAGGGTGCAGGGATACAGCATTGCCGACGGTATGATTTATGTTGGGGAGAGCCTGCCTGATTTAAGCGGTCGCGATAACGATGCTTGCCTGATTGATCCCTCGCTTCAAGTGTCGCCTGCTGAACCTTGGTATGGTGGTGATGAGCTAGGGGACAGGCCTCGGTATGCTGATATGCCGCCGAGATGTCGGGGGGCATATCTGAAGTGGTTGGCGACCGGTCGTTGTGATTCTGAGGCCAATATTGGTTATGTGTTTTTGTTTTTCTATGGGCTGGAGCGGCGGCTGTTCGTTGATGGGCAAAATGGATTGCTGTCCCCTAGCGAGAGTTCTAAAATAGCTCAAGAAATCAATCGCTTGCTAATGATTTATGGTGGAAATCGCGCCTTTCGTGGCCATGCAAAAAGGCTGTTGGCCATGGAATGGGCGCTTTTTCGGGGCGACCAACCCGTGCCTGATTACCTTGACTTTAATGACCGATACTGTTTGCAGCCATTTCAGGTTGTCTTGGCAAGACAGGTAGCTGCAGGACGGCCAATTCCTGCCGAAATGGCCCTGCAGTGGATGACACTGCATCCAGAATTCGGACAAAAAACCCCAGCGCGACGGTGTGCCAAAGAATTCAAGGAGTTGTTTTCAATTCGCTATAAGCGGCGGTTTGGGGACGGCTTGATTGTAAAGCCTAACAAAACGCCATTGGAGCTCGAATCCCGTTTTGCCAACCCATCGTTGGACGGGGACCTGAAGCTTAGAGTTCCAGATTTGCCAAATCCGTTCATTCTGACGGCTCCTTTAAACAGGCTGAAGCCATTAATTGAGGAATGCACGGATGATCTGGAGCCGTACAGCAGGTTTCTTGGGCGCAAGGATAACGACCCCAACTCGTTGGCAGCGTTGGGCTTGCTGCCTCAAGATATAAAGCATCTATCTCCGGCTATCAATAGAGCTCGGTCGCTGCTTACCCAATTGTGTTCCTCAGGTGCGGGGCTTGTGTATGTTGCTGACTTGTATCGATTATTTGGCGATAAGCCACCCCAACAGATCGATAAAAAAGAATCCGAAAACCTAGCCACTTTGGTGGAAGCTATCGGATTTGGGATAGCGCCCGATGTTCGATTTCATGATCTGAAGCTGAATCCTGATGGTAAGGTGGTCGTTTTTCCAAATGGACATGGCGCGGATTTTCGCCCATCCGCTGTGTTTTTGACGCTTGTCACGATTATTCGGCTTGGCGCATTGGTTAGTCAGACTGATGACGTTCTTTCCGATGAAGAGAAGGCGATACTGCAAAATCTAATTAATGAAACTGGGGAGTTAACACAGTCAGAGAGAGACTCGTTGCACGCGTTTCTGCAGTGGTGTCTTGATACCCCCCAAGGGACAGTTGGGATCAAGCAGCGGCTATCTGAAGCCAACCCAGCAGAAAAGGCGGCAATTGGCCGTGTATTGGTCGCAATTGCTATCGCGGATGGAACAATCAATCCGACAGAAATCCTGCATCTGGAAAAGCTTTACACGATTATTGGCCTAGACAAGGAGCAAGTTAGAAACGACGTCAATGCTTTGGCGGCTGCGAGGGGGCCGGTAACAGTAGGTTTACCAGATGCCGAGCCAACTTTCCCTGGTTCGACTGGTCCAACTTTTGATGTTGAGTCCGCAAAACCGGATAGTTTTAGCTTGGATAAGGAGTTGATTGGGATCATTTTGGAGGAGACGCGACAAGTTAAGATTCTTCTGACAGGAATCTTTGCCGACCCAGAAGAAGAACCTGCGGCAAGTGATGTTGCTTTGACCGCTTTGCCGTCCGATAATCCCTTGACACTTTTGGACCAGGCACACCAAGATTTGTTTCATCGCCTGTCACAACAGGAGACGTGGGAACGTAGCTCGGTAGAGGCACTGTGTAAGGAGCTCGGATTGATGGCTGATGGAGCGATGGAGGTGCTCAACGAATGGTCCATTAAGCATGCGAGTGCACCGTTAATCGATGATGGTGACCCAATATATGTCGACACAAATCTTGCAACGGAGATAGTAAATGTCCAATAACACTAGACAACCACTTCGCCCCCGTGAGCGTGACGCCATAATCCAATCCCTGCGTGCAGGTGTGACTCCACGCACGGGGCTGCAACATATTCAAGTTGGACGCGTGCGAGAGGTGGAGGCTCTTTTACAAGACATAAGGCGGATCTCGGATGGTGGGGCTTCCATCCGATTCATAATAGGTGAGTTTGGTTCTGGGAAGAGCTTTTTCCTGCAGTTGATTCGGTTAATAGCCCTGCGTGAAGGTTTGGTAACAATTCACGCCGACCTTTCCCCGAATAGAAGGCTGTATGGAACTGGGGGGCAAGCCCGCGCTCTGTATACGGAGCTGCTGCGAAATATTTCAACCAGGACAAAGCCTGATGGTAATGCCCTGACTAGCATCGTCGAACGTTTCATCACAGAAGCCAGAAGACAGGCTGAAGCCGCTGACGTAGAAGTTGCTGAAATAATTGAGAGAAGATTGGCTCACTTGTCCGAGCTGGTGGGCGGGTTCGATTTTGCCAAGGTAATAAGCGCATACTGGAAGGGACACGAGCAGGACAATGAACAGCTCAAGTCGGATGCTGTGCGTTGGCTGCGTGGGGAATTTGCAACAAAAACTGACGCCAGAAATGCACTAGGAGTGCGGACCATAGTTGATGATGCCAACGTTTATGACCATTTGAAATTGTTAAGTTTATTTGTCCGCCAAGCTGGGTATAAAGGGCTTTTGGTTAACCTTGACGAAATGGTGAGTCTTTACAGGCTTGCTACTCAGAAAGCTAGACTGGCGAATTATGAGCAGATACTTCGTATTTTTAACGATTGTTTGCAAGGCACTGCTGAGTACATCGGATTTTTGTTAGGGGGGACGCCTGATTTTCTTATGGACACAAGAAAAGGGCTCTATAGCTATGAGGCGCTGTACTCGCGCCTGGCTGAGAATCCTCCCCCCCGTTCCCTAGAGATCGTGGATTACACCTCGCCAACATTACATCTTGCGAACCTGACACCGGAAGAGTTGCTTGTTTTATTGAGAAATCTCCGGCACGTTTATGCCTATGGAGATGAAGAGAAATATCTTCTTCCAGATGAAGCTTTAGTGGCCTTTTTGGCTAATTGCTCAAATCGCCTTGGGGATGCATATTTTCGGACGCCTCGGAATACTATCAAGGCATTTGTTGAGCTTTTGGCGATTCTTGACCAGAATCCACACCTTAGCTGGGACCAGTTGATTGAAAGGGTGCATGTTCAGGAGGAGTTTGATACGGATATGCCTGGAATTGTGGCTGATGATGACGACGACGAGCTGACCACATTTCGACTTGAAGAGGGGGACGAGCCGGGGCATTGAGATGGGGGGGCGAGACGGGGCCTTGAAGCAGCAACCTGAGGTGAAGGGTGGGTGAATCAACTGGATTCAACTTATTGCACAGAGATGTCCAACGTTGGATTTGGGAACAGAATTGGAGCCAGCTTAGAGACATCCAAGAACGCGCAATTCAGCCGATCATAGAGGCAAATCGCGACGTTATTATCAGCGCTTCGACCGCAGCGGGAAAGACGGAAGCAGCCTTCCTGCCTGCTTGTTCTCGCATAGCTGAAATGAAACCTGATGGGATCGGGATACTGTACATCAGCCCCTTGAAGGCATTGATAAACGATCAATACCGCAGATTACTGAGTCTTGGTGAAGCTCTTGATTTGCCTGTAACGCCGTGGCATGGGGATGTGCTGTGGTCAGTTAAAGGTAAACAAAAGAAGCAGCCGGGCGGCATAGTGTTGATCACGCCTGAGTCATTGGAATCTTTGCTGCTTAGTAATGGCGCTTGGTGTGCGAAGGCGTTTTCATCGTTAAGTCACATCATTATTGATGAGTTCCATGTTTTTTTAGGCACCGAGCGAGGCTGCCAGCTTCAGTCTCTTTTGCATCGCATCGAATTCTTGCTTGGGCGGACTGTTCCTAGGGTTGCACTTAGTGCGACTTTGGGTGATATGGAGCAAGTTGCCCGTTTTTTAAGGCCTCCAGCGCAAAACTATCCATGCGAAATCATTGAGTCAAAGGCGGCTGGCACTAAGCTGAAGATCCAGCTTAGAGGCTATCTAAACAAGGCTTCCCAAGACCAGCAGGAATCGCCAACCACATTCGAGGAGATAGTTAACGACCTGTACAGGATTTTGCGCGGGAAATCGCATCTGATTTTTACCAACAGTCGCGAGCGTACTGAGCAGTTCTGTGTTGGCCTGTCGGACCTTTGCAAAAAGAATGGCGTGCCAAACGAGTTTTTCCCCCACCACGGCAACCTTTCTAAAGAGATGCGGGAGGAGCTTGAGGCTCGACTCCAGAAGGAAAGCTTGCCAACTTCTGCTGTTTGTACGATGACTCTGGAGTTGGGGATTGATATTGGAAGCGTGGATTCAATCGCCCAGGTGACCGCACCGCAAAGTGTGGCGAGCTTGCGGCAGCGTCTTGGGCGTTCTGGTCGCAGAGGTGACGCGGCTATATTGCGACTTTTCATCAGTGAAGATGAGATTACGGCCGAAAGCCATCCTTTGGAGAGCCTGCGCGTGCAAACGGCGCAAAGCATCGCAATGATTAACCTTCTTCTTCAGAGGTGGTGTGAGCCAGCTTCGGACAACCAATATCACCTGTCCACCCTTGTCCAGCAGACGTTAGCGGTGATTGGCCAGTATGGGGGTGTTCGCGCAAGTCAATTGTGGACTTTGTTGTGCAAAACTGGCCCCTTTGCTCTGGTTGATAAAGGCATGTACGCCGCCTTGTTAAGGGCTCTGGGCGAGCATCATTTGATAACCCAAATGGGAGAAGGTCCACTTGTTTTAGGGGTGCAAGGCGAGAAACTGGTTGAACACTATAGCTTTTTCACGGCCTTCAACGCTTTGGAAGAGTATCGTCTTGAATTTGGCGGCAGCGTAATTGGCACAATTCCATTGGACAAGCCTCTCGCAGTTGGGCAAACGCTCATATTCGGCGGTCACAGTTGGCAGGTGGAGGACATAAATCCGGACGAGAAATACATCCAGCTAGGCAGAGGCACAGGAGGTGTCCCTCCCAAATTCACAGGCGGCGAACAGGCTGTACACAATGTCGTACGACAAGAAATGCGTCGTATTTACATCGACAACGAGCTACCGGTTTACCTGAACAAGTCAGCAAAAGAGGCGCTAGCAGAAGGCTTCGATTATTTTCACCGGTCGGGCCTAGAGCGCACCAGCCTCATCGAAATAGGAAGCAGCCTTCACGTCCTCCCATGGCTAGGTGATCGAACAACGAACACAATAACCGCCCTTCTTCGCGGCACTGGCCTAGAAGCGAATTGTTTTAGCGGCATCATTGACATAAAGAACTGCACCACCGCCACCTTTGCCACCTCAATCCAAACAATCCTGGCAAAACCGCCCCCAAGCCCCGAAGCCTTAGCCAGCAAGGTACTAACAACAATAGTCGACAAGCACGACCCCTACATCCCAGCAAAACTACGCAATATCAACTATGGAAGGAGGCATTTCGATGTGGAAGGCGCTGTACGGTGGTTGGCTGGGGTGTGCTGACCACAGTTATAATCGTCAACTTACGCTTTTTACATGAATTGTTACCTGCTATATTTGAGACAGCAATGTCGAGGGCTTTGATTTTTTGGTATTGGTTGCTAATCAAAAGGAATACATATGGAATTAATCCTCATATTAGTTGTCTGCGCTGCTGTCATATACGTGGCCATTAAGGTTTACTCTAGCAACAGCCAGAAACAGCTAAGATCTGATGTTGCAACAGTAGTCCAGGCCCAACGGTCGGGCGTATACACTGGTGGCTCCAAAAAACAACTTAGCGGTAAGCCAGCAAAGTGGTACAAAGCAGGCGAGAGTGTCAGTGTGCAGGGATACGGCATTACAGGTGGCCTAGTTTATGTTGGTGAGACTCTGCCTGACACCAGAGGTTTTGACAACGATGCTTGTCTGATTAACCCCACTCTTCCGGTGTCACCAGCAGAACCATGGGATGGTGGTGACGAAATGGGCTACTGGCCTCACTATGCTGATATATCGCCAAAATGTCGTGGGGCTTACCTAAAGTGGTTGGCAGGTGGTCGTAGTGAGCCCGAGGCGGATATTGGTTATGTATTTCTGTTTTTCTATGGGTTGGAGCGGAGGTTATTTGTCGATGCGTTAAAAGAATCGGTTTCCTCTGCTGAAAGGGCGGAAATAGTTCAAGAAGTCATTCGGTTACTGAAAATTTACGGGGGAAATCGTTCTTTTCGTGGCTATGCAAACAATTTTCTTGCCATGGAGTGGGTACTTTTTCAGAACAACAACCCAGTTCCTTCATATCTTGACTTGAGTGACAGATATTGTTCTCAACCATTCCAGGTTGTTCTGGCAAAGTACGTGGTAGCTGGTCAGCCAATTCCAGCAGAAGTTGCTCTTCAGTGGATTGCACTGCATCCAGAATTCGGACTGAAAACCCCAGCACGGCGCTGTGCCAGGGAATTTAAAGAGCTGTTTTCCATTCGTTACAAGCAGCAGTTTGGGGATGGGCTAGTTGTTAAGCCAAATAAAACGCCTTTGATGCTTCAATGCCGTTTCGCCAGCCCATCCCTCTGGGGAGATCTGAGCTTTAGGGTTCCAGATTTGCCAAATCCGTTCATTCTGACGGCTCCTTTAAACAGGCTCAGGCCATTGGTTGAGGAATGCACAAATGACTTGGAACCATATAGCAGGTTTCTTGGGCGTAAGAATAACGATCCTAACTCAGTAGCAGCACTAGCCTTGCTGCCCAAAGAATTAAAGCATCTATCTCCGGCCGTTCATAAAGCCGGCTCACTCTTTACTGAATTTTGTGCCTCTGGTGTAAGACTTATATCTGTGGAAGACCTTTATTCGTGTTTTGGCGAGAATGCGCCTCTACAGATCGATAAAAAGGAAGCGGAAAACCTTGCAGCTCTGGTTGAAGGAACTGGTTTTGGGATAGTGCCGGATATTCGATTTCATAACATAAAACCAAATCTTGATGGCAAGGTAGCGCTTTTCCCCAAAGGGCATGGTATAGATTTTCGTCCATCAACGGAGTATCGGAGGCTTATCTCAGTTATTCGGCTCGGTGCGATGGTTAGTCAGATTGATGACGACGTGTCTACTGCAGAGGCAGCGATACTGCAAAATCTAATAAATGAAAGTCGAGAGCTGACACAACCAGAGAAAGACTCGTTACACGCGTTTCTTCAATGGTGCCTGTATACTCCCCAGAGGACAGCTGGGATCAAGCAGCGGCTATCCGAAGCCAGTCCAGCTGAAAAAACTGCAATTAGTCGTGTTTTGATATCTGTTGCTTTCGCTGATGGACGAGTCGATCCGAAGGAAGTAAAGCATCTGGAAAAGTTCTATCCAATGATAGGCCTTGATAAAGAGCAAGTCATAAGTGACATTCATACATTGGCGGCCGCGGGTGGTCTGGTAACAGTCGGTTTGCCGGATGGAGCACCTAGTCTTTCTATTCCAGCTTCTGCTATTGAACCCGTACAAGCGAAGGGGTTTAGCTTAAATGAGGAGTTGATTCGAGTTCGTTTAGAAGAGACTCGACAAGTTAAGGATATTTTAGAAGGGGTTTTTGCTGAGCCCGAAGAAGAACAGGCGGATAGTGATGTCGATGCAACCGTCCCGCCGTTCGAGAATCCTTTGGCACTGCTGGATCAGGCACATCAGGACTTATTCCACTGCTTGTTAGAAAAGGAGGCTTGGGAACGTCACTCCCTACAGGAACTGTGTAAGGAACTCGGACTAATGGTGGATGGAGCAATGGAGGTGCTCAACGAATGGTCCATTGAGCAAGCGAATGTACCTTTAATCGAAGACGGCGATCCTGTGTATGTCGATGTCGATCTTGCAAAGGAGCTGGTAACCGCCTAATAACAAAAGACAACGGTCTTGGTCCCTTGAGTGTGATGTCATAACGGGTGATTAGAAAATTTGAGACTTTCGAATTCCTGTGAAGATAAAAGGGGGGCACATGGGCTGGTGCTGAGGAGGAACTAAAACGAGAAGATTCAGTGCCGGTGTTTGTGCGAACTGGAAGCAAGGTTCCACGCGGAAATAACGAGTTACTGGATTTTGGGAAAAATCAATACTAATCGATGCCAAGCGCTTGATTTTGGTGAGCTGTCAACATAGATTGACATGGTTAACTCGGGTTTGTGTGCCCGGATATAGGATTTGCCTTATATCCTCGGGTTGTTGCCGAAAACATGATGAGCTAAGTCTTCGCAAGGCTGTGGACGAGAGATGGTTGACGGTGGATGACATTTGCAGATATCTGAATGCAACTAACGAGACGGTCTGTTGAGGCTACCAAAGGGCAAGGACCAGAACAAGGTGCGGATCGTTATGGAGGAATGACGAATATGAAACCATACACAGATGATCAGCTATTGGTTTTGTTGAATGATATTGAGTCTGATCGTGTCGAGCGTAAACAGTCCTTCAGGAATGAGGAAACTCGTAAGAAGGCCAGGCAGGCTGTCTGTGCATTCGCCAACGATTTGCCGAATAGCAATTTGCCAGGCGTCCTTTTTATCGGAGCGCATGACGATGGAACTGTGTCCAACGAACAGATTACAGATCGACTTCTTCAGTCCCTAGCGGATATGAAGACTGATGGCAATATCCTTCCGATGCCAGTTTTGTCAGTTGAGAAGCGCGTTCTAAATGGGTCGGAGATGGCTGTTGTGACTGTAATGCCTTCAGATTTGCCACCAGTAAAATACGATGGCCGGATATGGATACGTACCGGCCCAAGAAGGGCTATCGCTAACGAACAAGAAGAGCGGATTCTGAATGAAAAACGGCGGCACAAGAATCTACCATTTGATCTTTGTTCGATTCCTACAGCCAAACTGACGGATCTTTCCCGAACCATTTTTGAGAACGAATACTTGCCTAGGGCTTTTGCGGCTGATGTGCTTGAAGATAACAACCGGAGTTATGCGGAGCGCTTAGCATCCTGTAAGATGATTGTTTCTCCAACCGACCAGACACCCACTGTGCTTGGTTTGCTTGCTATTGGCAAGAGTCCCCAGGACTTTCTTCCTGGGGCATATATTCAGTTTCTGCGCATCGATGGTACAGAACTGGTGGATCCGGTAATTGACGAGGCGACGATAGGCGGCGCGGTTGTTGAAATGCTGCGGCGCATGGAGGAAAAACTTAGGGCTCATAATCGCACAGCGGTAAACATCGAGTCGAATGCTACTCACGAAATCAATCAAGCCTATCCTGTGGATGCTCTTCAACAGATTCTGTATAACGCTGTATTTCATCGCACTTATGAGGGGACTAACGCTCCGATTCGCGTTTACTGGTTTAATGACCGCATTGAAATTTCTAGTCCAGGTGGTCCTTATGGAAACGTTACCAGCGAGAATTTTGGGCAACCTGGTATAACCGATTACCGTAATCCCAATATTGGCGTGGCTCTTAAAACCTTTGGTTTTATTCAGGCTTTTGGACGTGGCATCGCTATCGCTCAAAGGGCTATGGAACGAAATGGTAATCCTAGAATTGAATTTATAACCAGTCAAAGTGCCGTCGTGTGTACGCTGAGGAGGAGGGCATGAACCGAAAACCACCAGTCCTTACTTTTTTCAACAATAAAGGTGGAGTTGGTAAAACATCGCTCATTTATCACCTTGCGTGGATGTTTGCGAGTTTGCAAAAACGTGTACTGGCTGTCGACCTTGATCCTCAGTCCAATTTAACGGCGGCGTTCTTGGAAGAAGATTTAATTGAGAAAATATGGAACGATCAGCAGGCTGGGACCACCATCTTTCATTGCCTGAAACCACTGACTGGTGTGGGAGATATTACAGCCCCGATCCTTCAGGAGATAACTGACAATTTATATTTGATTCCAGGCGATGTGGAGTTGTCTGGGTTTGAAGATTTGTTGTCATCTCAATGGCCTAATAGTATGGGAGACAACAATCTTTACCGCCCAATGCGAATCTTATCAGCCTTTTGGCAGGTCATGCAGTTGGCGGCTCAAAAAATCGAGGCAGACATTATTTTAGTCGATATTGGCCCCAATCTCGGTGCAATCAACCGTTCTGTCTTAATCGCTACTGACTATGTGATCATTCCGTTGGGAGCTGACCTCTTTTCCTTGCAAGGCTTGAAAAATCTTGGTCCAACGCTGCGAAGCTGGAAAAACCTGTGGAAGAAACGATTAGACAACTGGGACGCCAGTAAAGAACGCGTCGACCACGCAGGGTTTGAGCTTCCTAAAGGGGGCATGCAGACAATTGGTTACGTCTGCCAACAGCATGGAGTCCGTCTCGACCGTCCGGTGAAAGCGTATGCTAAATGGGCTGATCGAATACCTGAAGTTTATCGTACTGCGGTGTTGGATCAGCAACCGAAGGATATTTACAAGCAAGCGGATGACCCTGATTGCTTGGCTACAATCAGGCATTACCGCAGTCTGATATCTATGGGGCAAGAGAATCGCAAGCCCATCTTTAAACTTACATCCGCCGATGGTGCTATTGGCGCACATGCCAATGCGGTGCAAGATGCCAAAAACGATTTTGAGGAGCTGGCTCGAAAAATTGCCTCAAAAATAGGATTAACGATATGAGAAAGCAAAGCGAGCTTTTTCAGCCCGCCCTTGTTCCTGGTAAGCCTAGCTCAGGCCTGCTCTTTGAAGAGGAACAGATGTCATTGGCCAGTTCCAACCCTGTGACCTGCCTGGGCGTAACGTTTGGCCAACGACGAGTTCCGTCAAAATGTTCTTCAGAATTTAGTCCTTAGTATCGGGTTGTTTGCAATAGATGAAGCCTACGGCATTCTGTTGTGTGGAGAAGAGGATGACCGCATCGCTGATTACTTCATACGCAGTGCGTTTGCGCCCCAACAGCACATATCAGACATCCTAAGGGTTCTGGATGAATCCGATGATGCGTGACTATATGACGCATCCACATTGTTTGATGGCATTTTTACAAGCGGCCTTAGATGACCCTTATCCGGAGCCTTGTGGACAGTGTAGAAACTGTAACTCTGATTTATTGCTAGATGAATCATACGACAACGATCTAGTTAGTTGAGCTGGGCTGTTTTTGCGCAGAAGCTACCAATCGATTTTGCCAAGAAGGCGATGGCTCGCAAAAAATGTGTTTACACGTTCTCGATTGGGTGGGTATGAGATTCCTGAGGAACAACTGGCTCAGGAGGGACGTGCGTTAAGCCTATGGCGTGATGCTGGTTGGGGACAGCTTGTGGCTAGTGGAAAATACCAGCCTAACAGACGAACTTGTAGCTGCTGTAGAAATGTTGAGGGCCTGGTCTCCAGATCCAACCCCCAAATGGGTAACATGTATTCCGTCACTTAATCATCCAGAGTTAGTTCCTGATTTCGCGGCACGGTTGGCAGACGCACTTGGGTTGCCCTTTGTTTAGTGCATCGAAAAGGTACTTTCAAGTAGACCGCAGAAGGAGATGGAAAACAGTTTTCAGCAAGTCAAGAACCTTGATGGAGTCTTCGAAGTTAACAACCAGTGTTTGAATGATGCGTGTTTATTGGTTGATGATGTGGTCAACTTTGGGTGGACTTTTACTGTGGCATCAGCCCTATTACGCCAAGCTGGTTGTTTTGCTGTATATCCGATGGCACTGGCCTTGAACTCGCTAAGGGTGGACTGATGATGAGCAACTTTTTAACGGAGGATACCAAAGCCATAATCATGCTTTGTGGCGTTTTCAAAAAGGACCGACTCCAGAGGCCGCTGTTGGAATCTCTCTTCGGCAGGGGTGTTCAGCTCGGCTTCGCCGTTGAGGAGTGGCAGCGCAACGGTATCTGGATAATAAGCCGAAGTGATAGAGATTATCCGGCTCGTTACAAGAAGCATCTCAAGGATAGATCGCCTCCATTGTTGTTTGGAGTAGGAAATCGCACCCTGCTAAATGGTGGTGGGGTTGGAATTGTTGGTTTTGGTAAGGTGGATGAGGAAGGTGCTGCTTTTGCCCGACAATTTTGGGAAAAATCGATACTAATCGATGCCAAGCGCTTGATTTTGGTGAGCTGTCAACATAGATTGACATGGTTAACGCGGGTTTGTGTGCCCGGATGTAGGGTTTGCCTAATATCCTGGGGTTGTTGCCGAAAACATGATGAGCTAAGCCTTCGCAAGGCTGTTGAGCGCCAGGCAGTAACACGAATGGGAGGGCGTGAGATGACAGGTAAATGGAGTTTCCCGGGAAGTAAATGGTGGAAATTTGATTTCCACACGCACACTCCCATGTCTAGTGATTACGGTCGGGGGGATGAATCATTAAAGAACACCCAACCGGAAGAATGGCTTCAGAATGCAATGCAATCTGGGCTTGATTGTATTGTGGTGACTGACCACCACTCGGGTGACTGGATTGATGTACTGAAAGCCAAAAATAGGGAGCTGCAACAGTGTGAGACAAAGCCCGATTGGTACCGGGAGCTGACCATTTTTCCAGGGGTTGAGATTACAGTTGCTGAAAGTAGTGGCCGAGTCCATTTGTTGGCCGTTTTTGACCCAACCTGTGATGGTAATAAGGTGACCGGTGTTCTAGGGAGATTTGGAATTACTGGCGGTCATGGTGATGATCAGAACACATCTACGACAACAAGTTTTTTAAAGACGGTTCAAAAGATCACTGACGAAGGCGGGGTTGCTATCGCCGCTCATATCAACGGGGCAAATGGTTTGCTTGGGAACGCCAGAACTCTCAAGCCAGGGCTTGAGTCAAGCTTAGAAGCTTTATCAGCTGCAGAGTTTTGCGATCTTCATAGATTCGACGATTTGGACCCGCAATTGAAAAGGGCTGTTGATCGTCTTGCAAAAGTGGCCGGTTCTGATGCCCATAAGCCCGATGAAATCGGGAGGTACTTCAGTTGGCTCAAAATGAGTCAACCCACTATTGAAGGTTTGCGACTAGCGTTGTTGGATCACGAGTTTTGTGTAAAGAATCAGGAGGAGGACCCCAATCATCTGCCCGGTATTTTCTTGTCGAAGCTGACTATCAAGGCTATGAGACACTGTGGCCGCGTTAATGACAAACCATTTTTTATCCAGTTGCATCCGCATTTTAATTCAATCATTGGTGGACGTGGAACCGGAAAATCTACTGTGCTCGAATCTATCCGGATCGTTACTCGGCGTGATCATAATTTGGCAATCGAAGCTCCCAGAGTGAAGGATGAACTGGATAAGTTTATGCAGCTGTCACAGCGCAAAGGTGTCATGTTGAATGACACGGAAATCCTGCTTGAGCTTAACCGGCGTGGCAAGAATTATCGGCTGCGGTGGCGATTTGATGGCCAAGGCGCTGTGTTGGAGGAGCGAAACAACAGTGATTGGCAAGTAGTCGAACCAGGTGATATTAGGGGGCGGTTTCCGATAAGCATTTTCAGCCAAAAACAGATCAACGAACTTGCTTCAAACCCGCGAGGGCTTTTGGAGGTTGTTGACCGTTCGCCAGAGGTAGATCGGGCGGAGTGGAACTCACGCTGGGAAGGTGTCAAAAGTCAGTTCTTGCAACTCAGGGAGCGAAGGAGAGGGCTATTACTGCAGCTTGCTGGTGAACAGGAAATTCGAGCAAGGCTTAGGGACCTAGAAAACGATCTAAAGCAATACGAGGAAAAGGGTCATGGAGAGGTACTGAAACATTACCAAAAGCGCAATCAGCAAAAGTACGGCCTTGCCGATCCTGAGGTTTTTGACAATCTATCATCCGGCATAAGGAAGTTGATATCCAACGCTGTGCTGTCCGACTTTCCTTCACACTTATTCGATCAGCAAGATGAAACTACCGCCGAGATGAGGGCGATTCACGAACGGGCCGAACAAGGGCTAACACAGATTTGTGAAAGGCTTGGCGAGTTGGCCAATACGGTTGATGAACTAAGGGATAAAAGGAAAAACGCGATTCGTGACGGCAAATGGTACCAGGTAGTGCAGGCTAGCGAAGCTGCGTATGAAGCGCTGGTCAAAGAATATGAGGAAAAAAAGAGCCAACTAAGCATTTCCCTTTATGGAGAGTGGGTCGCATTGCGTAACCAATTGCAACAGCAATTGAGAACCATGGATTCGATTCGAAAGGAAATTGAGTTGATCGACACGCAGATTGAGGCATTCTTGGCGAACTTCGAGACACTGCGCCGTGAATTATTCGAAAAAAGAAAAGGTTTTATCAACAGAGTTATCGGAACCAGTGCTTTTGTGCGAATGGATTTGGTTCAATATGGTGATGTCAGTTCATTAGAAGATGACTATCGCTCGATATTGAGTCTTGATGATGGCAAGTTCGTAAGTTCCGTATGTGACCGAGAAAACAGTCAGGGCCTTCTGTGGGAGCTCGCCACATGGGACGAAGCTAAAACTCCTGAATCTGATTTGCGGGACCTGATCTTACAAATTAAAACGAAGACCTTCGATATAGCTAAAGGGCAAGTTGCTGGCTATCATGGTGCGTTTGATAACCGCTTGAAAAAACTACTGGAAACTCAACCTGCGGTTTTCGATCAACTTGATGTATGGTGGCCCGAAGACATGTTGAGGGTCAAGTATTCAAAAGACCCGAACTCTGGCAAATTCGATGACCTTGAAAAAGGGTCTGCCGGGCAGAAAGCAGCAGCGATTCTTGCATTCTTATTGAGCCATGGTGACGAACCGCTGATAATAGATCAACCAGAAGACGATCTGGATAACGCATTGATCTATGACCTCATTGTTAAGCAGATCCACGAGAACAAGAACAGACGCCAGCTTATCATTGTTACTCACAATCCCAATATCGTTGTTAACGGCGATTCTGAGTTGGTGCATGTCCTAAAATTTGAAAACGGTCAGGTACAAATTGACCAACAAGGCGGCCTTGATGTACCAATCATACGGGAGATGATTTGCACCATAATGGAAGGTGGCCGACAGGCGTTTGAGAAGCGCTACAAACGCATAGCTGGGGGTTAGGCATGTTTGAGACCACAGATGAACTGCTGAAACAAATCCGGTTGGGGGAGGATTCCGCTCTTGAACTTAAGAACCTGAAATACAAGGGCGACCAAGTTAATGACCCACACCGCGACAGTATGGCCAATGAGCTTGCTGCAATGGCGAACACGGCAAATGGAGTCTTTGTTTTAGGGGTTGAAGACGGCACGAGAACGGTGTTGGGCATACCTTTGGACAAACTGGACGCGGTTGAGACTTGGGTGCGAGGCATATGTAATGACCTCATTACCCCCCAGCTTTTTTGCCGGATTCGCAAGATTCCAGTCGTTGTCGAAGACGGTGTGGAACGAGTCATTATCAGAGTTGACGTTCCCAAAAGTCTTTATGTTCATAAAAGCCCTGGTGGTTACTATCACAGGATTGGTAGTTCAAAACGCGAGATGACTCCCGATGTGCTAGCCAGACTTTTTCAGCAACGAAGCCAGGTCAGACTCATCCGTTTTGATGAGCAGTCGGTTACTACTGCGCCCCGAGATTGTCTCGATAAGGCTTTGTGGAAAAAGTTTAAACCTCCGTACTCCTTAGACAGTGACGAAGACTTTTTACTTAAACTAAAACTGCTAACCCAGGACGATGATGGCAAAATATGTCCAAGTGTCAGTGGGATATTGATGGCTTGTAGGCAACCACAGGAATTTTTGACCAATGCTTTTATTCAGGCTGTTGCCTATCGGGGAACCGAGCGGAATGCTGCTTACCAGGAAGACGCGAGAGATATTGTTGGGCCTTTGGATGTTCAAATTGAAGAGGCCTACGAGTTCGTTAAAAAAAATATGAGGGTTTACGCGGTGAAGGAACCCGCACGACGTGAGATTCCACAATTTGCCATGCAAGCAGTATTTGAAGCATTGGTAAATGCCGTTGCTCATAGGGACTATTCGATTCAAAATTCTAAGGTTCGATTACATATGTTCGCTGATCGCCTTGAGATTTTTTCTCCCGGCGCGATTCCAAATACAATGACGATTGAAAGCCTCCCGCTTCGTCAGGTGGCTCGTAATGAACTGCTCACGAGTTTGCTTGCTCGCTGTCCTGTACCGTTTGCAGACTATCAGGGTGACCGCAATTTTCTGATGGACAAGCGTGGCGAAGGTGTACCTATCATCCTGTCTGAAAGCAAAAAGTTGTCGGGACGGGTTCCGGAATATCGCCAGATTGATGATACAGAACTCCTATTGACCATATTCGCAAAAGAGCGGCCTCAGGAAGCCAGTGGTACGATCAAGCAGTAACAGGTCGGGGCAGTGAGGCGCTAATGCTAAAACGAGTGCTTGCTGAACTCAGAACTGTACTGGATAGTCGCACCTAGAGGTTCTGAGTATTATTTTCACCAATTATTATTGCACACACAGATAGGGACAATTTAACCAACCATTAAAGCCCAATGCTTATGCAAAAGCTTGCCTGCCGTTTGGTGTTTTTTTGCTATGATAGTCTGTCTGTGATACCTGTAGCGTGGTGATGGATTTGGGGCCTGAAGACTGATGATTGAACGTTGAGGGGCTGCCTAGCTGTTTTGCGATCAGCTGTGGCGGGGGCCGTTAATTGGCAAAGAAAGGCGAAATGCCATGTCGAGCCTGACACAATTGAATCTTTTTGAGCTGCCTGATGCTTCTGCGTTTCCTAGGCCTGTGGCGGTCGGTAATGCGCTTGAAGCGTTGGCTTCTAATAGTACCGTAGAGGCCCGAGGGGCTGTTTTTACTCGCGTTGAGGTCGTGGATTTTATTCTCGATTTGGTTGGTTATGTCGCTGGCGAACCGTTGCATCTTCGTCGTATTTTGGAGCCTTCTTTTGGGGCTGGTGATTTTCTTTTTCCAATTGTTGAGCGGCTGCTTGGGGCGTGGCGGGCGTATGGTGGAAACGTTGCCTTGGCTGGGACTGAGTTGCGAAACGCGGTTTGTGCGGTGGAACTGCATAGAGAAACGTTTGTTTCTACACGTAAGGCCGTTGTAAATCGACTTGTAAAAGAGGGGATTTCGCAAACAGTGGCCTGTGGTCTTGCTGACCAATGGTTGATTCAGGGGGATTTCCTTCTGGAGCGACAAAATGGCTGCTTTGATTTCGTCGTTGGTAACCCTCCATATATCCGGCAGGAACTGATTCCCGCGCCATTGCTTTCAGAGTACCGTCGTCGTTATCAGACGATGTATGACCGCGCTGATATTTACATTCCGTTTATTGAGCGTTCGCTTTCTTTGCTTAATCAAGGCGGAAATCTTGGTTTTATCTGTGCTGATCGATGGATGAAAAACCGCTATGGCGGTCCGTTGAGGGAGCTCATTTCAACAGGTTTTCACCTAAAAGCCTATGTTGATATGGTGGATACCAACGCCTTTCATGCCGAAGTCAGCGCCTATCCGGCGATCACAGTGATTTCTAGGACAAAAGCAGGCCCAACGCGCATTACCCATCGGCCCAAGATTGAGAAAGTGGCGCTGTCGCATGTTGCCGTCGAAATCAACTCGGCGACTCTTGCCAAAGATTCGTGTGTGCGGGAAATAGCTGGCGTGGTGAACGGTTCAGATCCGTGGCTTTTGGAAGCTTGTGACCAAATGTCATTGATTCGGCGTCTTGAAAGCCAGTTCCCAGTATTAGAACAGGTTGGCTGTAAGGTCGGGATCGGTGTTGCCACGGGGGCGGATAAGGTGTTTATCGGGTCTTTCGAGGCTCTTAAAGTCGAACCTGACCGTAAGCTTCCCTTGGTCACTACCCGGGACATTCAATCCGGAGAAGTAATCTGGCAAGGCAAAGGTGTCATTAATCCGTTTGCAAAAGACGGCAGTCTTGTTGACTTGCGGGATTACCCCAGGCTGGCCAAATACCTTGAGTCACACAAGGCGATAATTGCAAAGCGCCACTGTGCTTTAAAGAAACCGTCAAATTGGTACCGGACGATTGACCGGATATGGCCGGAGCTGACCAGCAAGCCGAAGTTGCTGATACCTGACATTAAGGGGGAAACCCACGTTGTTTTTGAGCCGGGCCAATTCTATCCACACCACAACCTTTACTACGTCGTTTCAGATACTTGGGATTTGCGGGCCTTGCAAGCAGTATTACTTTCCAGTATCGCCAAGCTATTTGTGAAGACCTATTCAACGAAAATGCGTGGCGGTTACCTGCGCTTTCAAGCGCAGTACCTGAGGCGCATCCGGATTCCCCTCTGGCAGGAAGTGTCCCTAAATCAGCAACAGGAACTGATCTCCGCCGCCGCCTCCCGCGACCGTGACGCCTGCAACAGAGCGGTTTTCAAGCTATACAAGCTAAATGAACAAGAACGTTGCGCGCTTGGCGGGAAAGGAGAATGACAATGGCAATTGACCTCGTGGATTATGAGCGAAAGGCTCGTGAAGCGGTGCAGGCGTTTTGGACAAACCGGAAAGCTGCTAGGCAGAGACAGATTGAGTCGGGTAAGGATGATCAGGGCGAGCGTGGTGGTGTGACGGCTGGCAAAAACATGGACGGGTTTATCGCCTTAGTGCTCGACATTGTTTGTGCTAACGGACTTGCTCATGCCGACATACATCAGAAACGCTCTGTTCTTACATTGCCAGGCTTCTTTAGGCCAACTAAACAGTGGGATTTGTTAGTCGTTCACAAGGGGCAACTGGTCGCAGCTATCGAATTTAAAAGCCAAGTCGGACCATCCTTTGGCAACAATTTCAATAACCGAGCGGAAGAGGCCATCGGCACAGCCCATGATCTGTGGATGGCTTATCGACAAGGGGCGTTTGGCCAACAGCCCCGTCCGTTTGTCGGATGGATGATACTAGTTGAGGATGCTCCCCAATCCCGGTCTTCGGTCAGGGATAGCTCCCCTCATTTTCCGGTGTTTGAAGAATTCAAGGGCTCTTCCTATCTCAAACGGTACGATTTGCTGTGCCAGAAGCTTACATTGGAGCAGCTCTACTCAGCCGCTTCCGTGATTACATCTCCTCGAACTGCCGCTGACAGTGGTGATTTCTCCTCATTGTCATCAATGACCAGTCTTAAGACCTTCGTCACCTGTTTGGCGGGACATATTGCGGCCGAGGCTGCAAGGCTTGGATGAGCCTCGAATACGCCTCGATTCTTCCTGACAAATCGCACGCCCCCCCCAATCACCTAGCCGGGCGTACCTCGATTTCGCTGTCGAATGTCATTGATTCGCCTGGGCCCAACGTTACCCGCTTGGCGAAGATCTCCATTTCTAGCTCTCCATCCCTTTCTGGGTAGGCGTAGAGTTGGGTGAAGTCGACGGCGTCGTCGTCGAAGCGGTAGGTGACGTCTAGGCCTAGGGTGCCGCTGAAGGTCCAGGAGCCGTTCGGGACGTTGTCGTAGTAGAAGTATTCGCCTTCTCGCATGCCGGCTATGACGTTGGTCATGTCCTTAACGACTGAGGTGCCGTTGCGGGCGGTGAAGCTGACCGTCGTGGTGGAAAGGTCGCCTAGGACTAGCTCCAGGTGGGGGCGGAGGCGGGCTTCGACGGGGGAAGTGCCTGAATTAGTTAGCTTTGTTGAGATGCGTAGGATTGGTTCGGTTTCATCAAGTTGGTAGGTCCGCACCAATTTGTAGCCGTTCATCGTGTCCAGCTCTATCTTGAGTCCAGTGGGAGTGACAGCAGAGGCGCTTGCTGGTTCAATCCAGCCCATGAAATCAAAGCCTTCGCCGACGCGGTCATTGAAGCCGCCTGCAAACGGGAAAAATAGGTTGCGGCGCTGGTCCCAGGACGTGATGGTTGTGCCGCTTGCGACGTGGGTGATGCGTAGCGCCCGTCCAGCCAAAGTCGGGACAACGTCGACTTCCAGTGCGCCGTTCGAGATAGTTTTCACCTCAGCGTCAGAACCAATCAATGCGTACAGCAACAGAATCGTGTCGGGGCTGCCTTGGGCCTCTCGATACGATGTGAAGCCATGTTCGTTCATCATACTCATGAACTTCATGGCCTCTTCGAATGTCGCCATGCCTGGATTCCACCTTAACATGCCATCTTCAATGCGATACCCGTTTCTGGGGAAAATCCGGGCGTAGGCCAGTTGCATGCGCTCAATGGCTATCCGTTTTTCAAGAACCGCATCGCCCTTAACTAGTCGTGCGGCTTCGTCAAATAGCGCCTCGCCGGTCTCCATTACTTCCTCGGGTAAATGGCCAGTTCCAGGGTTGCTGTACAGGTGCAGGTGGATGTCCTCGTCGTCGACCTTGTTTTGTAGCAAGGTGATCCAGTCAAACATCGGCCCCCAGGCAGGCCCATAGTAATCCTTCAGGAACCGCTTGATAAGCTTGGTGGTGTCCAAGTCAGGCCGCCACAGCAGCTTCATCCCAAACCACGGCCTCAGCAGGCTGAATTCCCCGCCACCACCGGTGTGTCCCATGCCTTGCAGGTAGATGCCCTCGGCGCCGATGTCGCGATAGAAACGGATGTTGTCCGCCAGCGCGTAAAGGTTCGGGAACGGGCTGTAATAGTGCATGAAATCAACGATATAGTGCCACATGTACAGATGGTCCGTAATTTGAGCCCAAGCCTCGGCACGACGCTTGAAATCGGCGTTGTCAGGGCATGTGCGAATCGGGTGGGTGTCGCACGACGGGTACATATGACACAGCCAAATGGCCACGTTCGGGTGCATTTTCATGCCGACCGGAGGTTCTTCGGTGTACATGTAGGCAAGCGTACCAATCAGTTTGTTGGGATAGACCTCGGAGGTGCGTCGCGCAAGCTCGTTTACGAACCAGAACTGGGTGCCGCCATCGGTTTGATACTGTTCGTTCATCGCCCGACAGTTTTTGCACTGGCACTGGTTGTAGTAGTCCATCTGCGAGAAGTTGTGCTGGGTCGCGTCTGGGTCAGCCTCCATCCTGGCAAGCATGCGCTCGACAACGATTTCCATTACTTCCGGATTTGTCAGGCAAAGCTGGGTGGCCTCGCGTATGCGCTGGCCGTTGATTTCCGAGAAGTACTCGGGGTGAGTGTCCCAGAATTCGGCTGGTGTAATGAACCTGAAGTAACTGTGGCACCGACCGTCGTGGTAATGGGTTGCACCGTATTCAGCGTCAGGGCCATGGTTACCGTTGTTTTCACCTTGGTGCGCCCTGAAGGCTCGGTCCCCACCTGGCCAATTATACGATGTGAGACGCCACTTGAAGGCCGGTTTTTCAAGTAAATCCAGCTCTTGTGGGAAAACGATGTCGGGGGTCTTTGGCACGATAGTGACGCCAGGAGCTGTCCATCTGACATTTAGCGCAATCTCTAGGAAGCGGTGGACGCCATACATCGTTCCGGCGGCTGGGTTTCCAGCGATTACGACAGATGGTTCTGCCGTTTTCAGGACGAAACCGTCTGTACCAAGTTCCTCCATGTCTGGCTCGACGCCGAATCGTGCCGCCTGTGCGCCAGCCCCAACCACGATGACTGGGACATCTTCAGATTCAGGCTCGGCCACGATTGGCAGTTCAACCCCGGAGGCCTCCTTGAACAGCGCTTGGATTTCGTTTGCCGCAGTCTTCTCGGAGGGGCTGGCATCATCAGCAACCACTATGACATGCGAAGACACGCCGCCTGTAACCAGTGGGAACGAAGGAACTATAACCTCAGGCTCCTCGGTGTCTACATCCAAAGTGTCGTCCGCGTCCGACGCGTCATCGACATCTGTGGCGTCGTCTGCATCCACCCCGTCTTCTAGCCCATCATCCCCCACGTGATCCAGCGCGTCGACCACATCCTTGGCATCCGTCGTCACATCCTCGGCGCCCTCGTCCTGGTCCATGCTGTCTTGAACGACGTCCTGCGGCGCTGGGTCGTCACCACCGCATCCCAAAACACCAGCCATAGCCAGCACAAAAACGGAAGCTATAGCCAAATGCCTAGAACTTTGAAATCTTATAAAGTGGGTCATGATTACATCTCCGAACACCCAGACTTGAACAGGGTAGAGCAGTCTGACCAGATTGTCACCGTTGATAAATCAACAATTCCTGGCATATCCCCAAAAACTGCCGGCTTTATCCAAAACCGCCACCCCACCCCCAAGCAGCAATCGGACGGCGAATAAATTAGATTTCATCACCAACCGCAGGCACGGGTTATTGTCGGGAGAATCCCCAAAACGTGATCATTCGATACCCAAAGTCTTCAGATGGTGTGAAAGTGCGCGAGGGCTCAGTCCAAGTGAATCGGCGGCGTCCTTTTTGACCCCGTTGGTCTTAGCGAGTGCATCAAGAATCATATTCTTTTTGAAGACATCAACCCTTTCGTTAAAATTGGTCCCCTCCCGCTCTGCAGCACAGGGACAGCAGTGAGGCGTAGTCGTACGCAGCAGGCACTTGAAGTCGTTGGCCACAAGGGGACGATTGCCCGCCAGTATCAACGCCCGCTCAAGCACATTGCGCAGCTCACGTACGTTACCAGGCCATGGATAGGCCTTCATAGCATCAAGGGCGTCCTTTGACACATCATTGACTGGCCGCCCCAGCTTCTTGCAGATCGACTCGGTCAGGTCACGCACAAGTTCTGGAATATCCTCAATGCGTTCAGCCAGCGTTGGTACATGAATCGGGAAGACATTCAGCCGAAAATACAGGTCCTCACGAAACTTGCCAGCCGCGCATTTTTCCGCCAAATCAGCATTCGTGGTCGCGATTACCCGTGTTTGCACGGTAACAGGCGTTGTACTACCCACAGGAGTGATGGTGCCTTCCTCAAGCACCCTCAGCAACTTTCCCTGCAGCTCCATTGGAAGGTCGCCTATCTCGTCTAAAAAAAGCGAACCCCCAGAAGCCAGCTCAAAGTATCCCTTTTTTGATGTGTGCGCCCCTGTGAACGCCCCACGGACATGTCCAAATAGTTGGCTTTCCATCAGATCGCTAGGGATGGCGAGGCAATTGACGCGCAAAAGCGGCCTTTGTGACCCTGCCCCTAGCGCATGGATGGTCTCGGCCACCAACTCCTTGCCGGTTCCGCTCTTACCGGTGACCAAAACGTTCGTCGGAAGCGCAGCCACAGCGTTAATGAGCTCCTTCATGTGTCTGATCTGCTCCGAGTTGCCCGTGATCCGTCGTCCGGCCCTCTCATCCATTCGCTCTGATTTCAAAATCATCAGGTCATCCCGCAGCCTGATGTTTTCAAGGTTTTTGGCGACTATCGAAATCAGTGCGTCTATCTCGAACGGTTTCAGGATGTAGTCGCTGGCCCCCTTTCGCATAGCGTTTACGGCCTGGGAAACAGTGCCATAGGCCGTGATTAGAATCACCTGAAGCTCAGGATCGATAGATTTGGCGTACTCAAGCAGGTCTTCCCCAGAGCAGTCCGGCAGCCGAACATCACTGATCATCATGTCGAATCCGGATGCGCTCAGTTCCCGCATAGCCTGTTCACCGTTATCGCACGTTGTCACCTGATGGCCTACATCAGTAAGCGCCCTGCCAATAAGGCGCAGAATTTTCGGTTCATCATCGATTACCAGGATTCTAGGCATTTAGTCCCCCGTAAGCCTCCTCGAAACAAATTCTGAAAATTGTACCTTGCTCAGGCTGGCTTTCGATACTGATCTCAGCCTTGTGAAGGTCCAAGACCTTCTTTACCGCAGGTAGTCCCAACCCTGTGCCGCCGCTTCGTTTCGAATAAAAAGGATCAAATACCAGCGCCAAGTCGGACTTATCGATACCGCATCCATCATCGCTGATCGATATGCATACACGCCCATCTGCGTCGTGCCCAGCCGAAATCTTGATTTCTCCACGTGATCGGATCGCTTGAACCGAGTTGTCTATGATGTTCGCTAGCGCCTGTTTCAGGTAACTTGAATCACCCATAATCCACAAATCCGATGCCGCATCAACATCTCCCAAAATCATTACCCCCTCAGGCAGTCTTTTTGCGGCCTGCGACACGACGTCACGAATCAAAGCCGCAACATTAAGCCTTTCCTTACCAAGGACAATGGGTCTGGCCAAGTCCAGAAGTCGCGAGATGATGTCATTGACACGGTCGACTTCTTCGATGATGTCTGATGCGACCTGTTCTCCCTCGTCACCCGTCTTCTTAATCGATTCGGCGGTAGCCCTGATTATGAAAAGCGGATTTCTGATTTCATGCGCCAGTCCGGCGGCCAGTTTACCAATCGTTGACAGGTGTTCCGCCCACAGCAGCCCCTCTTGGGCCTTCTCCAACTCGGTCCTGACCCTGACAATCTCGCTTTCCAGTGCGGCGTTTAACGAATTGACCTGCTCAAGCAGCAGTTCCCGGTCGTCAAGTGCTTCTTGTAACTGTTTAGTGGTTCCGGCTAGTTGCCTAACCATTCTGTTCAAAAAGTGGTGCAGCAGCTGAATCTCATCCTTGGTTTTTCCGCGGGGCCCCTCGATGCCGCTCAACCCACTGATTTCCCTAATTTCTTGGCCGATCCTCACCAGTCTTAGCACGATAATGCGATAAAGGATGGTGCTGAGGATCGCCACGACGCTAATGATGACGATTGCCACAAACACCCCGTACCTGATGCTGCTTTCGCGAAGGCGCTCTTGGACCAATTCAATAGGTTTTGCCAGATGCAGCGCCCCAGTTATGTTGTTGTCGGCGTCCTTCATTGGGATGGTGATATCCATCACAGGTATGCCGTGATGCTCCATTTTGTGCCATTCAAAATCGAGTTCTCCCGCCAAAATTGCAGGGAATTGAGGTTCATGCCAAGGGTGCCCGATCAGCGATTGTTCAGTCGCTGCAATCACCCTCATCTGGCGATCCACAATGATAATCTCAATTTCTGGGTGAATGCGATCCATAGACGACACGAAGTCCTGCGTTGTCTGCACACACATGTCATCGCATGTCATGAATATGGCGTTCATCGAATACGCAATGATTCGAAGCGAATTTGCTTGGTCGTTCAGCAGATTCTTGCGATTCAAGGTGGAGTCCAGCGCCAGATATGCTGTCAGTGGGATTGCGATAGCTAGCAGTGCAGCAAGCAGAACCCTGGTTCGAAGTGACATCTAGTCTCCATCGTTTGAAAAAGCACCCTTCAGGCCCGCGTCGCGCTACATTACCCTGGAAATCGCGTCCCGTATCCCTTGTGCGGATGAGGCCAGCGTCGGGTCTGAAATCCGGTCCAAAAACCTGATCGACTGAGGGAAATCCCCATGCCTGAAGCAAGAGTATGCCAGTTGATATGACGTGTTGTCACCTACTTGTCCACAGTGTTCCAGCTGAGCAGCCATCGAACAAGCCAAGGCATACAGTTTCCCCGAGATAGCAATAGCCAAGCGTTGGTTCTGGCGTCGTTGCCCATTTTTCACCTTACCGTTCCATTTCAGCGCATCTTGGTGCCTTCCAGCCAGCCGATACTGATCCGCCGTTTCAAAGGCCAAATCCTGGCCGCTTCTGGTCAGTCGTTCAAACAGCCGGGCTGCCGCCAAATGCTGACCGTCCAGCGCGTATACATACGCAAGCTGGGTCTTTAATTGAGTTTCTTTGGGAAACCGCAGGACGCCTTCTTCCAGGATCAGGATCGAATCTCGGAAATTTCCGACCTTTCTTAGGGCCTCTCCCATCATTAAGAACGCCGAAAAATCTGATGAATCCGCCGTGAACATGCTTGCGGCGGTTCGCGCCGCCTCGTTATACAGTCCCATAAGGAACATAAGCATGCATTTCTCCCGAAGAAGATCGAGGTTTCCAGGAAAGACAACTAGGCCATCCTTAAGTGTATTTCCAGCCTGGTCCATTTTCTGTAACTCAGCTTCAGATCTTGACTTCAGGATAAACCACCCAGGAAGCCGAGCTGACAGGTCTTTGCATTTATCCAGCGCAACCAAAGCGCCTTCGTGGTCACCAGTTGAGGCCTTGGCTTGTGCAAGATAGATCCACAACGATGTTTTATTCGGCCGTTCACGCAAAACCCTTTCCAGGCGCTTGATTCCGCTTTGATGCCGTTCGAACTGCACGTCGATGATCCCCATCAAGGCGTTTGCTTCCAAAAGGTCCAAATGCACATGTTCTACATCTTCTTCATTCTCGTGGATTTCTTTATCCCTTTTAATTTCAAGCGTGACGATTCGTTTCAGCGCCGTTTCGGCGTTTGACCACCTGCCACTTTTCATCAGGATCCGCACCGGAGTGAGGGGATCCTGTAGCCCGTCATCAGTGTCATTTGCGCTAGCTACTGTGGCGGTCAACAAAACCGCTGCAAACCACAGTGGTGCCCATCCAATTTTATTTTTCAAAAAGCGCATCATAGGCCTCCATCATCCAAGCTGAAGATCATTCTTTGCCGGACCCACACCGAAACGGGCTGGCCTTCAAACATGGCAGGCGAAAAACTCCAGCGTACGGCGGCCTGTCTTGCTGCCTCCTCAAAGACTCCAGCAGGGGCCGCCTTTTCAACGTGTACTTTTTTAACTATCCCATCCCTATTGACCAGTAGCCTAAGCTGAACATAGCCTTGGATTCCCTGGTCAGCGGCGTCTTGTGGATACAATGCCGCCGGCTTGCGAATCGCCCGTGGCGGTTCGTCAACAGTCTTTTCGCTCATTATCAATTCATCTGGTCCAGACGAATCCTGAAGCTCGCTTCCAATCATGTCGGACAGGTCCAGAGCGGCCGCAAGCAGCGCCGGGGACTGGATGCTCGACGGAAGATTCGGTGGGGCAACTGCAGAGACCTGAGTCTTTGTAACCCGCTGTCTGCTGCGTTTTTCAGCTGGTGGCCTCCTTTTTTCGCGTGGTGCCTGGACTTCAAATGTTGTGACCTTACCGACCTCCCCGGTTACAGGCGGTGGACTAGTATCCTTAAGACCGCTCATCAGGATCATCCCCCCAATGTTGAGCACAAGCGTCACAACAATCGCCAAAACGATGTGCAGCGGATGCAGTTTGCGAGTTTTGGGGGTGTTTGTCGCCATCAGAATTCCTGGTCTATCGCTACGCCGACTTCTTCGGCACCTCCAAGCCTACATTGGTCTACCACTTCAATGAGTTTGCCTGTGTTGACCCTCCTATCAACGACTGCCAGCACGGTTTTGATGGGGTTGTGTGACAGCTGTTCTCGTACCGCGCTTTGAACCATCCACGGTTTGACTGGCCGCGTGTCGACATAGATTTCTCCACGCGCATCGATGGTTACCCTTAAAACGCGCTGATCGGATTGTACCCCAGTAGCAGCTCCAGGCCTTTCAATATCGACCTGCGCATCTCTGACGAAGGTCGTGCTGACCATGAAGAAGATCAACAGGATAAAGGTCATGTCGATCAGTGGCGCCATGTTGACTTCACCAGTCTCACGGCTGTTTCCCGCTTTTCTGATTCCGATCATTCTGCAGACTCCTTATCTTCGTTAAGAGCCATTCTTTTGAATGCCTCGCTAAGGTCTTTCAATTCGCCGCGCAGGCGTTGTTCCCGCCGTTCCAGCACTCGTGCCGCAAGCAGGCCAGGGATTGCAACTCCAAGGCCTAGCTGGGTGGTGATCAGCGCCTCGGAGATTCCCCCCGCGATGCCGCCATCTCCTGCACTGGAATTCAGGGATTCAAACGTAGCTATCATGCCGGTAACTGTTCCAAGCAGGCCTAGCAACGGTGCCAGTACGACTATGATGGATATGCCGCGTTGGTAACGCCTGAGAGTGTTCTCGCACCCTAACATGATCTCGTCTAGGGCGTATCCATTTAAATTTGCAGGATTTTTCAGCAAGTCTGCCATTTCCAGCACTGCTGAACTTAACACCCCGTTTGGGTCAAGGCCAGCCGCTAGATTCGGCGCTTTCTGGTTGAACAGCGTGGTAGCCAACTCATCAACGGGACTGCGCGTGCCTCGTCTGAGAGTAAAAAATCGCACCACTACGAAAAACCACAAAAATAGAGCCAGTATCTCGATTGGGATGACTACCACACCGCCAGCTTCGGCGTAGTCGACTATGGTGGTTATCGTTGCAACCACCTTGTCTGCAAACCCGCCGTTCATGATTCCCTCGGTGCAGCGTGTGGCGCGTCTATGTCGTCTTGGTCACTTGCGGCCGTGTCGTCTTGGTCATCCGCGGTTGTTTTTTGTGCAAATCCACAATTCAAGGCAGCCGAAAGTTTCAAAGCCGCTCGCTCTATGTTGCCGGAGATCTTGTCGACCCAGCTTGCCAAAAACGCATGCAATAGAAGAACCGGAATCGCCACAATCAATCCGAGTTCAGTAGTGACCAGCGCCTCGGAAATACCCCCCGACAGAAGCTTGGGATTTCCAGTACCGTGGGTTGTGATCACGTCGAAAGTCGCAATCATGCCTGTGACGGTACCCAAAAGTCCAAGCAGCGGAGCCACTGCAGCGATGACGTTCAGAAGCTGCAAAAAGCGCTCCAGTCTGTTTTGCTGCGCCAGCAGGGTTTCATTAACCAAGCTTTCGTAGTCTGCACGGCAAATGCCCCGGTTCTTTAGTGCCACCTTCATCACTTTGGAAGCGCAATTTGACTTTCCTTCGCAGGCCTTTTCAGCGTCGGTCACGCGCCCAGCCGCTACGTGTTCCAAGACGCTTTTAATCTGTTTCTCAGTTCCAATGCCAAGTCTTGCCAAGGTGAACACACGTTCAAAGAAGACCAAAATCGCCAGCAAACCAAGCCCGATGATAGGCCAGACAATGATGCCGCCACTTTTCAGGTGTTCCAAAACGGTTTGTTCCCGGTCGTCAACGTCCATTCCCGCCAGTCGATCAATCAGAAAGACTGGAGTGACCTCTAAAAATCTGCCTTCATCAAAGATAGGGGCCAGAGTTTCTGGGGGGATGGTATGCACGACCCTAAACGAATCCGTACCGGCCAACGCCAGCAGGCCACTTTCAGGTCCGGATGCAAAAGCCGCCATCGGCCCCAACATTAGGATCTTGCCTTTGGCTTCAAGGCCGCTTTTCATGAAATAGCTGCCATCTCGCGTCGAGATAGTGGCCCTAGCTTCAAGCAGGCTCTTTGCAGCCGTGAAGACTCTTGGTATCAGTTCCAGCGGATCCTGGTCGACATCGAATGGTTCCTCCCCAGCCTTCAAAAGCGTGGTGCTTGCCTGGTCGATGGCCGAATCAAACTGGTCACGTTTTGACAACCCGGATTCCTGCAGGTCTTCCAAGCGAGCCAAGTCACTTTCTGCCTTATCGCTTTCCAGGCGCAGCTGCATCAGACGGTCGCCCAAAAACAGGATCTGGCCTCGACGCGAATCTATATCCTTGCGGTTTTGCTCTCGAATGTGGTCCAGTTCCTTCAGCATTCGGTCGCGTTCAGCCTCAAGCTCTGCAAGTTCAGCCGCGTACACCGCTTCAAGGTCGGCCCCAAAAGCAGGTTTTGTCGCAGCCAAAAACACCAACACGATTGGAATTATTAATCTAGGCGTTTTCATCGTGCGCTACCTCCCGGAATCTCAAGCCTTATCGGGAGGTTGAATCTGCCTTGTCTGACTTGGCGCCTCAGTGAATCGAATAGAGCGTCGATCCCATCGGTTGCCTCTTTGTTGGTTACCTGCTCAAACGCCCACAGGCCTTCCTTTTTGGTGGTCGTCCCGTATCGCCCGTCTTCAGTGCGATAAAACATCAGCATCATCCCGACCCTGACAACGTCAGCTAGGATGTTTACACCTTCGATTTCAATTACTTGGCGATATTGTCCAGTCTCGCTTGAAAGCTTTAATTCATCCTCGACGAATTGCCACAGCCTTGAAGCGACCGTCAGTGCGTCGGCTGTGTTGCCTGTCAGGCTGGCTTGCAAATGGTCAAGCTCTGCAAGCCTCTCTTCCAGACGAAACGGAAGCCCCGCCATGACCGTCTCACGAATCAACTGAATCGCCGCTAGCACCGGTGCTTTCAGCTCTTCAACCGCTTGTTTCGCAGCGCTGTCCGCGTCTCGTTTTTCAGTAATCATGCGTTCAAGGGTCTTTAGCCGGATTTTTTCTTTTTGAATCAGTAGTTCCAGCTCTTCTGTCTGCGATATCAGCGATTGAACCTCGTTGAGTCCGGTCTCACGTTCTGTCTGGATTCTGGATTCAAGCCTTCCGATCTCACCTCGCAGATCGGCCAGCTTTTGAGCTCGTTGTTTGAACTGGTTTTCCTGTGCAGTCGCCAACGAGCCAACCGCAGTCAGGACCACCAAAATAGTTAAGAACTTGCCTTTGTTCATAGGCTGGCTCCCAGTGTGTTGACCAACTTAGATTCCAAACTTGATACCGCCGAAAATCGCCCTTGGCATGCGCGGTCCATAAACATAACCAGCGTCGCGATCCATGCCCTGATCCATGTCTTTCTGGAATGAGTTCAAGATGTTGTACACAACTACAAACGGCTTGATATAGGCGCCATTGTTGAACTCGGCCTTGTACCCAACGCTGATATCCCAGTCAAAGAACCAGGGAGTCCTTTCTAAACGATCTTCCGCAATATATCCAGCATAGTGAGGCGCCCACATCGGGCCCGTGATATCAAGAGCCGTGCGCAGTTCAAGCCCCTTGTAAGGTGTTGCCGTAAAGGTGACGGAACCGTACACCTCAGGTGTTCTAAAAATGTGCTTGGTACCAAAGTCCGGGTCTTCTTCAGAGTTGTATGAGCGTTCCCACGTCCAGGCTGTTCCGATCTCAAGGATGTTTCTCATCTTGAACGAGACCTCGGCCTCGATCCCGCCAACTATCGTTCGGCCACGGTTGATTCGATCAAACTCCATTATGCCTTCGGTGTCGGGATTGTCGTTTTGGTGCAAGGCAAATGCGTCATCGATCATGGTGAAGAAACCGTTGACCGAGCCTCTAAATCTCCATGCGTTGTTAATCGGGGTAACGAATTCCAACTGCTGTGAAACCGAGTAGGATTTTTCCGCCTCAAGATTCGCGGGGTTGTTAATCCACTGTCCTTCGCCATTGATGATCGTGATGTGTAGGTCTTCATCAAAGATCTGAGGAGCCCTGAAACCGGTCGAGAAAGAAGTCCTCATCCTAAGCCATTCGGCGGGCTTGAACATCAGAGCCAGCCTAGGACTTGGGATCACTTGCTTTAACTCAGAGTGCTTGTCGATTCGAAGGCCAATTACCCACTCGCCCCATTTCGCGAATTCCCAGTTGTGCTGCACAAACGCGCCAATGTCGGTGTAGGTCTCGTCCAGGGGTGGCATGACTTCTTGGTATCCTGGATACTGATCCTTCAGCATGTCGGCGCTGAACTGTAACCCCGTTGTAATTATGTGTTTGCCTTTAGCATCAAAGTTGAAGTTCATCAGGCCGTCGACTACGTGAACCGGGTTAGTGGTGTTTCCGTACGCCTTAAGCGCGGTCAGTTTTGAACCGTAGATTTCCAGGAATTCGTCCAGCATTTGCTGGTTCCAGTCGGCTATGGAATCAGGCACTTCAGGCAGCCTGACGCCTCCACCACTGCCGTAATATGAGTCTCGTTGGGTGTGGGCGATGCTGTAACCTATCTGGTAATCAAACAGGTCATTTACCTTGTGTGTCCAGTTGATGTCTCCAGAGTAGCGGTACATCTTGACCGATTCTGCCACCCAAGCGTCGTGTTCAGGCAGCACCATCTGGTCGCCGCCTCGTCGGTTTTCGTGAATTGCGTGAAACTTTCCTGACAGTTCTGCATCGCGCATTGGGTTAAAGAACGCCTCGGCACCGGCGTTGACTCCTCTTAGGCGGCCAATGTCAGAGAATCCGTCCATGTCGTAGTCGTAGTCGCCACGAATGCGTCCCGACCCAAACACGTGCAACCGCAGGTTCTTGGCCTTGTTGACGACAGCTCCACTGGCCGAAAGCTTGGTGTCAAATCCTTCATCGCCGATGCCGTTGACGCCAATCCCCAATCCTCCTGCCTGGATGGACATATTCGCAAAGCTCTTGTTTGGGCGAGTCGTTATCACGTTTATGACACCGCCTATCGCGTTTCCGCCATACAGCGCAGAGCCTCCGCCCTTGACGATTTCTAGGCGGTCGATCATCTCTTCTGGAATCTGTTCCAGTAGATAGACACCAGCCATTGATGAAACTACTGGTCTGCCGTCGATCAAGATTTGGGTGTAGCGGCCTTCCAGTCCGTTCAGTCTGACCTGGTTGAAGCCGCAGTTTTGGCAGTTGTTTTCGACTCTTACGCCTGTTTCACTTTCAAGTGCGTCTGCCAGATTGAAGGCGTTTTTCTGTTCTAGTTCGGTGCGTCCGATTACTTCAGTCTTGACTGGCGTTGAGGATAGCCTCTTTGCAGTTCTAGTTCCTGTCACAACGGTGTCTTCGGATTCGTAGATCTGAAGGCCTCCGTCAGTATGTTCGACTTGGCCTTCTTCGCTGGGGCCTTCTTCGCTGTGGGCATCCTCACTGGTAGCCACAGAGTCCTTGCCTGAAGCCTCTTGGCTTTCTGCGGTTGAGGTTTTAGCCTCTTCAACGGCAGCCGGTGCGGCAGTTTCCGGGGTACTGGCTGAGGAATCATCTTCGATCAGCCCTTCCAGAAGGTCCGGGTCATACCCTGCCTCTTGGGCGCTGACTGGCAGGGCGGTAAACAAAAACGCTGCCACGATGAGCAGCGGGCCACGGGTAACAGAATTCTTCATGTCTTCTCCTTCAGAAGAAATCCCAACGTAGCCAAGACTTGGCAATACTTGTGCCAGATTGTTGTGTTTGAAATATGTCTATTAAAACAAGTTGTTGCGTGCTGGTCAGCCCCAGCTGCACTACCGCCAGGCTTTCATCTAAAGTAAATGCCACTTTCGAAATACGTAATTAAGCCCCGCCCAGAAGCATCAACGGTGGATAGTGGCCAAGCGGATAGCCAAGGCGATGAACACCAACCCTGACAGGCGGTTTAACCAAACGCGGGCGCGTTTTGATTTAAGCATCCACGCGCTGATGCTGCCTGCGGCCAAGGCTACAGCGCCAAAAACGATCAGGGTTGAAAGGATGAAAACTCCGCCTAACACAACCATTTGGACGGCGATGGAGCCTTTTGATGGGTCTGTAAACTGAGGCAATAAGGCCAGGAAAAATATCGAAACTTTGGGATTGGTTATGTTCATTATGATGCCTCGCCTGTACAGCTTCCCGGCCGCAGGGGCATCTTGGTTGCCGCCGTCAACATCCTTGGCCCTAAACGCCAACCAAGCAAGGTAAAGCAAGTACGCGGCACCACAATACTTCAGGGCCATAAAGGCAAGGTCAGAGGCTTGGAAAATGGCGGCCACTCCAAAGGTCACGGCCAAGGTGTGCACCATCAATCCAGTACACAGCCCCAAAGTCACAATAAGCCCAGCCTTACGCCCATGAACAGTGGAAAGGGTCAATACAAACAAGTTATCTGGGCCAGGACTTATAGCCAGCACCAATGAAGCGGCAAAAAATCCAAGCAATGTTTCTAACGATGGCATCAAACGACCAAGACAAGACTGCTACCCTTAAGCAGGGGTGCTTGCGCAATAGTATCCGCCTTCTACATTGACACAATCAGCGTCGTCGAAGCAGTCGTGCTGTCCTTCAGCGCATTCATCAATATCTTCGCACCCGCTTTCGCCCCCCTCCCTATAACCATGATCACACATGCAGCCGTCTAGGCCATCAGAGATGAATGGGTCGTTGCAAATACATAGGTAGCCGAAAATCCAATTGTTAACGCATGTGGCTCCCGGTTTGCACAAAGCTTCGCCACCTTCTGCGCCGCAGACATCAATAACCTCACAAGTGTCATCAACCTCAATGGTGCCAGGTATGCATCCGCACTCGTATCTTCCGTCTTCCATGTTCAAGCAGGTCTGATCCGCCCTGCAATCGTTTAGCTCGCAGGCACTACATGCCTCTGCATAGTCCGCACAGCAGTCACCCCAAACCTCACAGCCAGGCTCGCAAAAACATCGCTGACTGCGGTTGAAACCTCCAACGCCAAATGGAGGGTCTTCTGCGACAACCTCAAGACAATGGCCTTGGCAACTTGCGGTTTCTTCTGGTATCTCGACCGACGTCGAGGTAAGCGGCACTTTTGCCAAGGCGGCGACCATGCCGTCGGCTGGAACGCGTTTTGCCTCGAATGTGTTCAGATCAACAGCGGTAACGTACCTGACCAAGGCAGGGTCGAGGGAGTATTCGTACAAATAGTTAGCATATCCAACCCAGGCCTTGTCATCACGAACAACCAGCGAGTCTAATCCGCTGTAAATATCAGACGATTTTCGATGAAGGTTTACCAAAACATCCGGATTAAAGTTAACAACTCCGGGAGACTCGATATCTGCGACCATAAACAGGTCCATTTCCGTATCTAAAACCGGTGCGGGCAAAGGCTTGTGCATCGAACTCACATAGCCGTTGTTGCCAAGCATGTACACGTGTTTTCCAGTCCTATCAAAGGCCATAGCCTGAACTATCCGTGGAATATCATCCAGCATGCTTTTAATCTTGACATGACCTGGCTTGGTAATCTCAAGCACCAACAGCGGATAGGTTGGGTCTGGTTCTTCCGACTGGCGCTTGGGCTTAAGGGCCTTGACGTAAACCAAAGGTTCATGAGTCCCTGAAACTACAACAGTTTTACCATCAGGAGCAATCGCGATATTCCTTCCGTAGAACGGGTGATCGCTCAAATTATGTGTCGCGACTAGGCTCAGTTGTCCATCGTCTGCGAGCGTAAGGGAAGTGACTTGGGGCTCATCATTACAGGTCGTAATCACGGTTCCATCAGCGGCTATTTCAACCGAGCTGTGACATGAATCCGGGGAATAGAATTCATCCACAAGCTCCATCGCGGCAATGTCAATAACTCTAATGGTATAATAATCCTCACTTACCATCAGTGCGTACTTTCCTTTCGCGTCTATGGCGATGTCAAACGGGTATAGGGGGTATAGGTGTGTCGGAAGGGCGCCCAAAATTGTCGGAGCCATAACGTTCGATATGTCGACGAAGTAGACGATACTGGGAAAGCCGACCAGTATCACAGCTGTCTTGCCGTCTGGGGTAACGGCTATGTCGAAGATTTGATCATACCCGAGTCGTCCCTTTAAAAATGGGCCGTGAATGACCATCGTGTCCGTGTCAAGCATGCCAAGGCCGCTTCCTAAATACGCAACGGCAACCCATTTTGCCGGGTCTATGCAAGTGCCACCCTCTTCGACTAATCCAGGTGGGCATTCGCAGTTGAAGCCTCCCTCCGTGTTCTTGCAGGTCATGTCTTCTGGACAGTCATGGGTCTCAAGGGCACACTCATCCACGTCTTGGCAGTCCTTTCCGTCGCCTTCAAAGCCATCATTACAGGCGCATTCATATGCCCCTTCGGTGTTCAGGCACGAGGCGTTTTCATCGCATGCGGCCGTGCCATCAGCACACTCATCCACGTCTTCGCAGTCCTTTCCGTCGCCTTTAAAGCCATCATTACAGGCGCATTCATATGCCCCTTCGGTGTTCAGGCACGAGGCGTTTTCATCGCATGCGGCCGTGCCATCAGCACACTCATCCACGTCTTCGCAGGTCTTGCCATCGCCCACCCAGCCGTCACTACAGGCACATTCATATGCCCCTTCGGTGTTCAGGCATGTGGCGTTTTCATCGCATGCGGCCGTGCCATCAGCGCACTCATCCACATCAGCGCAAGTCTTACCATCGCCCACCCAGCCTTCACGACAGGCGCAGGAAAATGAGCCAGACGTGTTGGTACAAATCGCCGCTACGGCGCAATCGTGCGTCCCTGTTGCGCATTCATCGATGTCGACGCAGCCATTCGAGCTCCACACATAGCCTTCGTCGCACTCACCCTTTTCATACTCAGGCGTCTTTTCATCGCCACCACAACCGGCAAACACAATCACAGCGCCAAGCATCATTGGTACACAAAGCCCAATGACGTAGCCTGACCATTGCCCCCCTAACGACTGTGAAAACAGCTTCGGCGTCTTCATCTTTAATCCCCACAAAAACATGCTGCAGAAAAGTATACCCAATAATTGAATCGAAAAAAACAAGAAAACTAACCCCAAGTTACCGTTCGATTGCCCAAAACACCGCTTGTTACGGCAGCCAAGCACAGTCAACTGGCGCCCTTGGGCAAACATCCAGCTCGTTATTAAATCAAAGATCCTGCTAAATCGCATGTTGCTGCCGTTTTATTTCCCTATCAAATGCAAGCGTCCAAGCATACAATGGCCGACAGTCGGTTTTCCAGGAGGAGTGATGGCCGTTATACTTGCTCTTGTGGTTGCTGTTCTTTGGGGTTTTGGAAACGTGTTCCAGAAACACGGGATGTCCACTAGTTTTCCCAAGATTTCTCTTAAGAACGTGGTCCGCCAGATTGGCTTGGTTGTAAAGACGCTTTTCACCAACTGGTTGTGGCTTCTGGGCACGTTGATGATGCTAGGCGGTGGTGGGGTTTACTTGGTTGCCCTCGGCTACGGCGACGTTACTGTTGTGCAGCCTATCCTTTGCCTGACGGTGGCTGTGTCGGCCATTGTCGGCGTCGTTTGGCTGAAGGAAAAGGTCAGTGTCATTGAGTGGGCCGGGATCCTGATGGTGCTAGCCGGCGTCATACTGGTCAGTATCGCCGGAGGAGGCAAGACGGCGGTTTTACCTGGCGGGTCATACTTACTGATATTCTTTGTCGCCTTTTCACTGGCCGCCGCGGCCGCCTTTCTTTTGGGCCGGGTAGGCATCAGTATCGAGTTTTCCCTGGCGCTTTCGGCAGGGCTTGTGTTTGGTCTGGCAAACGTTGCTGCCAAGCTTATGATGATGCGCTTTGAGGCTGAGATTGGTAGTGCGGACCTTTTTCAGCTTGCAGCGGTCAAAAGTATCCTGACTGATTACCCAATCATTTTAGTTATCGCCACGAACATCATTGGCTCTATCTTTTACCAGACCGCATTTGCCAATGGCAGGGCCAGCATCGTCGCCTCCATTTGTACAATCGTAGGCAACACGGTGCCGATCATCGCCGCTATTACGATATTTGGTGAACAGGTTAAATTCCTACACGGACTTGGAATCATAATCGTTCTGGTCGGCGCCTTCGTGCTAGCCATCGGAAACCGCCAGACCAACGCAGCCATTGAGCGAGCTTGATCATTCCATCAAGGTCCAGTGATCCCCAGTTGCTGAATTTGTGCTATCGCACAAAGGCTCAGTTTATTCTCGTTACACCAATGATTTTGGTCTTCATCCAGGATTAAATACTGTGAAAGTTGATTGACAGGCAAGTGGTAAGTCGTTACCCTTCGCCGTGTTTTTTGTCCTTTGTGGTGACTGGAGGAGACATAATGAGGGATAGGCTTAAAAGTGGCTTGGTGCCGGTGCTTTTGTTGGGGGGTGCGTTGGTGGCGTTTGGCTGCGGTGGTGGCGACGATGGGGTATGCGGCAACGGCGCTATTGAGGGTGGCGAGGATTGCGATGGCAGTGAACTCGGCTTGGCCACGTGCGTGACGGAAGGGTTTATAGGCGGTTTGCTTGGCTGTAACAGTGACTGCACGTTCGACACTAGCGCCTGTACCACTGGTACGGGTGTTTGTGGCGACGGCATCTTGGACGGCGGCGAGCAGTGTGACGGCACGAATTTGAACGGCCACACTTGTGTGACCCTGGGCTTTGGTGGTGGCGAACTTGGCTGCTCCTCGCTCTGTCGGTTTGACACCAGCGGTTGCACGGCACCGCCAGCTGATTGCGGTAACGGTAAAATCGATGGTTATGAGCAGTGTGACGGCTCGAATTTTAACGGTCATACTTGTAAAACCCACGGTTTTGGTGGTGGTGAGCTTTCCTGTACTTCTGCCTGCCGGTTTGACATGAGTGCTTGCACGGCACCACCGCCCAACTGCGGTAACGGCGAGATCGACAGAGGCGAGCAGTGCGATGGTGCGAACCTAAACGAAAAGACTTGCGAGACCCTGGGCTTTGATGGCGGCACGCTTGGCTGCACTGCGGCCTGTCTGTTTGACACCAACGCCTGTACGGCGCCACCGCTTCCATGTGGAAACGGCGAGATCGACAGAGGTGAACAGTGCGACGGCGCGAATTTGAACGATAAGACCTGCGCTGACCAAGGCTTCGTCGGTGGTGAGCTTGGCTGCACGTCAACCTGCCAGTTTGATACCAGCGGCTGCA
>ERZ795051.871-NODE-871-length-43081-cov-6.365802_pt1 | contig 43081 bp, 33 predicted proteins | sample MGYA00375135_ERZ795051 | MGnify/ENA primary metagenome ERZ795051 (study PRJEB30180, sample SAMN05720222) | activated sludge metagenome | isolation source: Anaerobic digester | place: Japan | collected 2015-05-26 ... | reverse complement strand
AAATAATTTTATTGGTACGGCAAGTTTATCTAAGACAGCTTCATATTTGCCGGTTAATACATATAAAATTACAGCGAGTTGGGCCGAATCGGCGTCACAGGCTCGCACGGCTTCTTATATTAAGGCGTCAGATATTGATGGATCGGTGGAGGCCACAATTGAAACTGCGTCTTATGCACATACGGCAAGTCAGGCAGAAACGGCGTCGTATCTTCCCAATACAAATTATACCATTACTGCTAGCAAAGCAGATACGGCTTCTTATTTGGTGCCAGCAAACAATTATTCGGCCAGTAAAATTCACTTAGGTGGTGGCGTTGTAATTGAAGATTACGATTTGGCAGGAGGACAGTTAGGAGTTCCGGGCCTTCATGTTGGCACTGCCAACTTAAATGTAAATGATAAGGCAACCATTTGGTCCTCGGGACAAGCCGACTTTATTGGGGTTACTTCATCATTGCATGGTACGGCTTCGTGGGCTAAGAGCGCTTCTTACTCAATTTCCGCTTCATATGCGTCCGCTTCGTATTCGGCAGCATATGCTATGTGGAGCGTATCGGCGTCTTGGGCTTCTGCGTCGGTTTCGGCAGCTTATGCATTATATGCGTCCCATTCTTATACCTCTTCTTATTTAACTCCTGAAAATGAATATAGTGTAAAAAAATTGAATATTGGTAATATTCCATTAACTGATATTGACGGAATTTATTTAGGAGCGCCGGGTGTAATGACCGATACGATTGAACTTTCATCGGGAAATACAATAATGAATACTTTTGGAATTTTTACTAATAATGTAGAATCTCCGAAAATAACTGGAAGTTTATTTGGCACATCAAGTTGGGCCCATTCTGCTTCTTTTGCACGAACTGCTTCTTATCTGCCGAAGGCAACTTATGAAGTTACATCGAGTTGGGCGAAGACCGCCACCTCGGCCAGTGTATTATCAACGGCTCGCAGTATTGCCCTTTCCGGTTATGCGGTGGGCACCGCCACCAATTTTAATGGGAGTGCCAATATCTCTATACCCGTAACCAGCTTAAAGGCGGAGGGGATAGTAGAGCCAGACTATGTGCTCACTAGCGTTACTAATACTTTCCGCCCCAATGTGGACGTAGTACGGGCCGACCGCACCGTATTCTTACCCGCCGAGCAGATTATTATTGAACAATCCATAGACACTGGCACCACTTGGACCGATGCGGGCGTGTCGGATACGGATAAACGCAAGCTGTTTATAGGCGACCGTCCGACCATTAGTTTGCCAACCTCGGCTAGTAAACGGAGCAGTAAGTGTATGCTCCGTATTACGTTCACCGGCATGAAATATGATATGTCCGCCGCCAGCGGGGAAACGGATAAGTATAACTATTGGAACAGCACCTATGTATTGGATGGGGAACGGTATTCGATCATAGATGGCGGTTGGCTTTGGGTTAATTCTATTGGGGATAAAATATACTATACCTTAGAGGCGGCTAGAGGCAATGACCCCAATAACTGGACCAAAATGGGCGAGGGATATGCACACGGCGGAGACGGTATGGGCAGTTTCAAATGCACCGCCGCAACTTTCGGCGGGGGGAAAACCCAAGTAACCAATCATTGGAACTGGAGATTTACTTTCCGCACCGCCGCCCCCGATTCAACCTTCGATGATGGAAAAATAGGAATCACCTTGCCCTCAACGGGGCAACGAATCCACCACATTAAAATGTTTGGGGACCGAGTTTTCACTCCTTCCAATCGCCTAATGTATAATGACCATATCTACAAATGGGACATTGATCAAAATGTGGAATTCCCCGCCCAAGTTAGTGCCTCTCGCACCGTAAGTCCGGTGGTCACACTAACTGACGGTGCCAACATTGCCACGCCGTGCGAAAAAGGTAGTCATTTCCGAGTCACTTTAGGAGGAAATCGTACGCTGTCTAATCCCTCCAATGCCGCCGATGGACAGCGGCTCGTCTATCAAGTTAAACAGGACGCCACCGGCGGTCGAACCTTGACCTTTGGCAATAAATTCAAATTCGGAGAAGACATCCCTAATATAACCCTTAGCACGGGTCCGGGACAAGTAGATTTTATTGGCGTACTATGTGACACGGTGAACGACGCTTTTTATGTTGTTTCATTCAATAAAGGATTTTAAGTATATTTATCTTTGATGGGAGCAGAAAACCCGCTCTCTTTAGAGGGTGGGATGAATGCGACCCATAACATTTACAAATAAAATAACTTTTATAAAAGTCCATCATATTTATACTTGATGATAACGAAAAGAATAACTAGAGGATACAAGTTTTCTATTCTTCCTACCGAGGAACAGAAAGTATTTTTTGCCAAATCCTTTGGATGTTCTCGCTTCGTCTTTAACCGATTTCTCAATGCTCGTAAGGAATGCTACCTGAAAAATGGTAAAGGAATTGGATACAATGACACTGCCAAACTTCTTACCGAACTTAAAGAACAGAAAGACACTGAATGGTTAAACGAAGTCAATAGTCAATCTTTTCAACAATCCCATGGATTTAATCTGGACAATTGAAGGCGCATTCGTACAGTCATATACGGACAGTATAATATGGACTTTAGATGGTTCATTTTATATGGGTGAAGCAGAATTGCCGCCAGCACCGGAACCAACCGGCAAGCAGTATAGTATGTTTTTAGTTTTTTAATAATAAAGGAATAAATATGGAATTAACCAATACAACCATTGTAAAATCGGTCAATGCCAGAGATGGAGTTAGAGTATTTTTCCGGCACGAGGATGCGGAGGGAAATATATATGGCCCTTACATCATACACCGACCTACACTCACAGGCTTACATGATGTGTTAGCTAACCATCGACAGCGGCTTGAAGAACAACATAACTATGTTCCAGACCCGGAAGATGAGAAGGACGCTTTAATTGAAATGCTGTTACAATATGACCCTAGCATAATTAAGGACGTATTAGATTTGTCAGACAAAGAAGTAAGTGACATGAAGGGATTACTCGAAAATAAGAAGGCCGCCCGAGAATCCGATCTAAAAAAAGAAGCAGAAATTAAACCATAAGGATTAATATGGCAATACTATATGTCTCAAGTGTAGATGGTGACAATGACAGTCCGCCCAGTGTCGACTGGTGGAACGGGAAGCAGGACACTTATGAGTCCGTTCAAGGGGCCCTCACCGCCGCCACCGATGCGGACAACACCATATATGTGGACAGCGACCATGATTTTGTTTCGACGGCATCAATTGAATGGGCATTGCCCGCTGGCGGATCAGTAAGAATCATAAGTGTGGATCGAGTGCATGGCAACTTGATTCCTGGTGCCAGAGAGACAATCGACGGCAGCGATTTATATGTGAAGATTGGCAATACAATTGGCGTCTTTTATATTTATGGAATGCATTTGGACTCTACCTCCGGGAAGAATCGACGCTTTCAGGTTGGTTATACATCCAATATAGACAACACAGTTGATTATATCTTGTCTTTTGAAAAATGCACGCTGCAAAATCGGTCGACGTCTTCAAATTCCCCCTTTCGTTTTGGTGGGACGGTGGGGTCGTCAACTGGACAGAACATTATAACCCTTCGTGATTGTAATCTCATCGTTCCAAGCGTACAAATTAATCCAGCTATATTCCTGCGTCAGTGTGAGATGTCATGCTATAATGTAACGATGTCCTATTCCGGCGTCGAATCCACCGCCAACCTATTCTCGGCGAATGATGGTTGGCGTTCCACACTGAGAGTTATTGATTCGGATTTGAGTGTGTTTACCGGCAACATATTTTCGGTTTCCAACAGTTTCCGTATGGGAGAATTTATTCTTCAGAATTGCAAATTAAATCCCGCCGTCACACTGATTGATGGCGATTGGGACGCCAACGCCCCCCAGGTCAGCATAATTAACTGCGACAGCGGCAATACCAACACTGTATTCGAGTACCGCAAGAACAATGGAACGATTGTCGAAGACGAAACTGTCTATTACAAAGGAACTAAATTTGCCGATGGCTCGAACATAAGCTGGGCCGTGGTCCCGAATAATAAAGCCACCGTTTATAATCCTTTTTACACCCCATGGATTAGCATGTGGAATAGTACAGTAGATTCTGCCGTCACGGCGAAAATCAAATTGTTGATTGAAGAATACGACCATATAAAGGACACCCAGTTATGGGTGGAATTTGAGTACTTGGCCGACGCTACTTCGCCACAGGGGACTTTGTACTCATCGAGAAATGAAAATCCCTTCACTGCCGAAACCGATTTAGACAACGACTATGCCGGAAGTGACTGGGAGACGGGGGACTACACAATCCCCATGGAATATATACTTTCGCATACCTTTACCCCCAAAAGAAAAGGATTAATCCGGGCCAGAGTAGGGATGCTGGCGGCAGTGGGACCCATTAATATAAACCCTAAAATAGAATTGGAATAACATATGGAAAATGGGGATGAACTACCCATACGCTAAAGACGTAGGAGTTTTCTGGCGACGCAAAGATAAAGACTCTTTTACAAATAGAATAATATGTTAAATAGGAATAAAATGATTAATAGCACATATTTATATGTGGTAATTGATTATAAATGAATTATGAAAATATCAAAATCTGAAATTATTAAAAGAGTAGTAGTTGAAAATGGAGTACGTATAATTTTTCAACATGAAGATGAAGATTCTACAATATATGGACCATATATTATAAATCGTCCAAATTCTAAAGGAATTGAAGAAGCTATTGAAAGGCACGGATATTTTTTAGAATTGCAATATAATTTTGAACCTAATCCCGAAGAAGAAAAGAAGGCATTGATTGATAATTTATTGCAATATAATGATGATATTATTAAGGAAGTATTAGATTTATCAGATAATGAAGTAAGTTCTCTGCGAGATGAATTAATTTCAAAGCGAGATTGAGAACCCGAACTACCGTCGGAACCAGGAGTTAAGGATCCGGGAAATGAAGGATCGGAATTAGGAGAAATTGGCGTTCCGGGTGGTGGAGAAGAAGGTGGTTCTAAAGAAGAACCTTTGCCTTAATTAATAAAATAAGTTATAAATTTAAAAGCGGTAAATATGTTAGTTTTTATATTATTGAGTCTCTATCTATATCTAAACACATTAAGTTATGTCACAAACAATTAAAATATCAGAGGCGGATTTAACCGAGATCCGAGAGTTACAAAGTAAGTTTCAAGAAACCATTGTTAAATTGGGGTCTTTACAAATTGAAAAAATGCAATTAGATGCCGCAGTTAATGAATTTGTTGATAAAGAAAAAACCTTAAAAGAAGAATGGGTGTCTTTACAACAACAAGAAAGAAAGCTGTTAGATAAGATTATTCAAACTTATGGAGAAGGAAATCTTAATATGGCCGATGGAACATTTACTCGCACAAGTGGTCCGGCTCAAGCAACAATTCCGGAAGCTCCGTACTCATCATCACTTTAATGATGTATAATGTCCCCAAATGAGTTTATATTTGAATATTTTCGTGCCGATCAAGATTCGGGGGCGGGTTCATATGAAAAAATGTTGGATATTATCAATAAATTAGATTGGTCCCCAATAAAATCTTATATTCTTAATCTTGAATATTTTTATTTTTTAAAAACTTCATATTGGTTAATAATTTCTTCAGAAGTAAAACGTAGGTCTAATTGGAGATGTTCTTGTGGGTGCAGAGAAAATTTAGAAGTACATCATACTAAAGAAGCAAAAGATCGACATGGGGAAGAACATTTATTATTAAATGGGGGATTAGTATGTAAATGTAAACAATGTCATAAAAAAGAGCATCCTAACTCATCTATTAAACGGTCGGAACGAAGGAGACAAAGAATTCAAAAAAAGTCATATATTCTTGCACAATTACCAGATTATCCTAAAAAAATATTGGAAGAAAATATAAGTGGTTCATCTTTTATTTTAAAAAGAAAATTGCTAGAAGAGTTGGAACATGATCGAAAAATAGTTATAGAACGAGACTTATATAATGGGTGGAAAATTTATCGTACATAAAGAAACGCCTCCCCGAGGAGGCGTTTCAGTTGAAGTCTATGGTGGCAGTCAAATACAATGAACATCGTTAAATTCCGACCACGGAACTTCAAAAATAACTGAATTAATTATAAATATCATTTTTATATTTAAAACTTCGGTTTATTTAAGAAATATTTCAAATATATTAAAAAATAAATATTTAAAATAGTTTTTTTATCTTTCTAAAAATTTGGTTATATTTATATTTAAGTCATTCAATGAACTACAACAGATAATATAACGATATGCCAATTACAGAAGGAGGAAGATTTACTCCAAACGACCGAATTATAAGTCCGGGTGTATTTACCCGAGAAATCGATCAATCAGGACTAGCCCAAGGTGTAGCCGATATTGGTGCTGTGGTGGTTGCCCCGTTTGCTAAGGGGCCAGGATTTTCTCCCACTCTTTGCCGCACTGTAGCAGACTTAGAGCAACGATTTGGAGTTGCCGACGGTACTTTGTACGGTCCCTATACTGCTAAACAATATTTACAAGAAAAGGGATTTGTTACCGTATGTAGGGTTGGCGCTTTAACTGGGTATCGACAAAAATATCCGTGGGTAATTTGGGCAGAAAACGGTGGATGGAAAAGAAGTGAGGATGCCGGATGGCTAAATCCAACTTCTTCATGGATTGATTTTTCTAATGTTGAATATACATATGAAGCATCGGCCAATGTTGATCCGGAAAATGAATCTGCGGGAATAAATTTATCGGGTTCTTTTGAGTTTAAAGATGCCCCGGTTGTAGTTACATTAGTTAGTGGAAGAGAAAAGGCCGTAGAAGTGTGGAATGAGGGAGCGCAAAAATGGGACAATGCGGATATAGCTGGACCTGTCCCAAATAGCGGCTCAAGATTATATGCCGGACAATCAATTATGGGATTTATTTCGGGGGTATTTGAATTTTCTAAATCAATTAATATACCTGCTATCGATGCTACCGATGCTTCTAAAGTAATTGATGGATTATTTGAGGCCCAAAAATTTGTTGGTAATTTAAAATTATTTTCTGAGGAAGGAAAAAATTTCAAAACTTATGAAAGTCCGTTTGATTTGACTGGAAATTTTGGAAAGGCAATGCAAATTAGTCAATCAGTAGATGAATGTAATAATAGAGTATTGCATATTTTTTCATTTTTAAGTGGAGAAATAGGAACATATGAAGATGAATTCAGATCGGGAAGTTTAAAATATGATCATTGCACTAAAACTTGGAGCGGAAGTGACGCTGAATATAAAGTTTTAGCTGTTTTAGCTGATACAAGATTTGGTGGAATGCATGGATTAGATGCTCCAGGATTCAATGGTTCTACACAAACATATAGTGATAGTATTGATGGGGCTGCTGAAATTAATCATACATTTAATTTACAATTGAGTCAGTCTGAAGACGGTGGATATGGAACATATCAATTTTCGCTTGATAAAAATGATCCACAATATATCACTAATGTATTTGGAAAAGATCCTACTGCGGGGAATAAGAAGAATTATGCGGCTGGAACTAAAAAGGAAGCAGCATATATTTATAAAATCTTTGAAGATTCTATTGCGGAAGTTGCCGCCAATCCTTCCAAGTGGAGGGTACATGGTACTGCATTACCTTCTGGATCGTGGAAGGGCGAGCCGATGAATTTTACCGATGAATTTTCAAATGACTTACTAAATGGCGATTCTGAATTTAGTTTGACTAATGCATCTACACCGTGGATAATTTCTCAACAAATTTCACCGTGGAATGGTGGAGAACCCACTCGTTTTCCATTATTCAAAATATGGACCTTATCTGATGGAACTTATACAAATAAACAATTTAAGATTGAAATTTCTAATGTTAGATTGGCGGGTACGGTTGCCGGAAGTGAATGGGGAACCTTTACCCTTACTGTAAGAGATTATAGTGATACAGATAAGAGGCCAAAGATTATTGAGCAATTTAATAATTTATCAATGGATCCAAATTCGGCTAATTTTATTGCTCGTCGAATTGGAGATAGATACAATTATATTCGATTTGATGGGAAAATAATTGAATTTGGTACATATGCGAATTTAAGTAAAAATATTCGTATTGAAATGTCTCCCAATCCATATCCAATAACGGCTGTTCCATATGGATTCCAAGCTTATATTGCTCCAATTAATGGTGCTATAGGAACATGGTGTGCGCCGGTTGCATATAGCAAAGCATCGGTTTATGGGTTATTCCCCGGAAAATATCCATCTGGGGTAGATTTTGGTGGAATTCCTGCTGGTGCTGATATAGAGTTGGCGAGCCTATATCCTACGTCATCGGAGGGGCAGGGATGTTGGAGAAATAATTTGCAATATAATTGTCCAATTCCAGCCGAATCGACAGTTGGTAGAAATTCAATATTTGCTTTGGATTTGCATATTGATAAAAATGGTGTTGCAACGGGTTCATATGAAGGACTCGAAGGAACTAATGCAATACCAGCAATATTGGATGAAGCAAATGAAACAACCTATGTTAAAATGCGTAAGTTCGTCTTCGGATTCCAAGGTGGATTCGATGGTCAATCTCCGGCAATACCTATTAATATAGGAAAAGACATTGAACCGGGGAATACGCAAGGATTAGATTGTACTAATAGTAATACTGCTGGATCGATTGCATATAAACAATGTATTGGGGCTTTAAGTAATGCGGATGAATTTGATATTAATCTAATTGTAACTCCTGGGATTATTTATTCTTACCATCCATACGTTACTAACCTCGTAATTGACATGTGTGAACATAGAGGCGATTGTTTCTATATCTTGGATATTTACAAAGATAATGGGGTGCCTGCTGCGGGACAAATTGATGAAGTCGTCGGTCTTGCACGAGAATTTGATACTTCATATGCAGGAACCTATTATCCGTGGATAAAGATCAAGGATACAAACATCAATCAAATTGTAACCGTTCCGCCTTCCGTTGTCATGCCAGCCGTTTACGCCGCAAATGACAGAGTTGCGGGAGAATGGTGGGCAGCCGCCGGATTGAATCGTGGAGGAATTACCCAGGCCGTGCAAGTAACGGATAGAACTACTCATATTGAGCGGGATGCTCTCTACGAAGGAAGAGTTAATCCAATAGCCGCATTCCCCGGAACCGGAGGCTCCAGTATTGTCGCTTGGGGACAAAAGACGCTTCAAGTACAAGCGTCGGCATTGGATCGCATTAATGTTCGCCGTCTGTTAATTGAAATTAAGAAATTCTTCGCATCAACGGCGAAATATTTGGTGTTTGAACAAAATACTGCAACGACACGCAATAAATTCTTGGCTATTGTTAATCCATACCTAGAAAGCATACAACAAAGAAGCGGTTTATATGCATTCCAGGTGGTTATGGATGCAAGTAATAATACACCAGATATAATTGATCGGAATATGCTATACGGTCAAATTTATCTAAAACCAACAAAGACTGCTGAATTTATTGTGTTGGACTTCAATATTATGCCTACGGGAGCTTCTTTCCCAACTGCATAATTGAAAATAAAATAACATATTATACATGGGCACCTTCGGGTGCCCTTTTTAATTAACGAATATGCGAATTGAATTTATTTTGCGTATATTTATACCTGTATATGGATAGAGAATATTTAAAACAAATTGCTGGGTCTCCTTATATTGAAGAAGGATTATATGATAGATTGTTGGCTCGTACACGCTCCGGTACACAAATGGCTCAAGCGTTATCGGGAAATTCGTTGGAGTCGCCTCAAATTACCAAATTAAAATCTTTATGGAATGTACTTTTAATTTCGTTGAGGCGTATTTTAACTGATGTAGAGAATCAGATTTCTCCACTTATTAAATATAGACAATCTGGTGCCGTAGATCCTAACACTGGAAAACCACTTCCTCCCGCAACTCAACAACAATTACAAATGTTAGAGGCGATGAAAGAATTATATGATGCTGTGACAGGAAATGTGGCTATAGGAAATACTTTACAACAAGTAAAGAATCCTTCTTATAATTTAAAAAGCATGGCGGCATATCAAAAAGGAAGTCAAAATGCTCCGTCTCAGCCTTCTCCAACGTCAACCAAATTGAGTGAAATTTTCAATGAATCTATGTGGGATGCTACCCGTCGAATATTTACTCCGGGGGGAATTTCATTATCAAAAGCCATTGCTTCTCGGGATCCAGATACTATTCTGAATGCTTATAAAAATGCAATAAAGCAAATTTATGATAAATTTGCAGCAGATGCAGTAAAATTAGGAATTCCTGCCAGCATGCTTTCAACTACTGTAAAACGTATTTATCCTGCAAGAATATATAAAGACATACTTGAAAAAATAGAAAAAATTAATAATTTTGAAATTTTGGGGGCGAAAGGAAGCGAAGAAAAATCTAAGCCTGAAGAACCTAAGCCCGAAGAACCTAAGCCCGAGGAAAAAGATGACGATAAATCTGGTGGAGAGAAAGAAGGATCCTCCGGTAAAGTAAGCAACGTTTTTTCTGGGGGAGCTTCTGTTGGTGCGGGGGGCGGATTGCCGGGTGGGAACGCTAAAATAAGAGACCCACAAATTTCATCATTAGATATGCCCTATATTATTGAACGGGCCGTTGAAATCGTTATTGATGTTGTTAAAGCAGACAAAGCACGTTCGAAACCATTTTTTGATAGGCCCCTTCCTCAAAGTCCATTAGAGAAATTTTCTTTACGTAGTTCTCCTTCAAATGTTAATCCTGAATCTAATAAACTTTCAGAAATTATAAAAGAAAATGAACAATTATATGGATATACTAAAGGAAAGCAGAAGAACCGTAGAAAAAATCCGGACTCGCCTATACATAATGTTCCCTTTGAATTTTTACAAAACTTTCGTAGTGCATTTAGAAAATCTAATACTTTTTCTGTTGAAATGGTCCCTTACGAAGCGAGTTTATCTGAACCGATATATCTTCCTAATTCTTCTAAAATAATGAAGAAAGAGATTAAGATTAAAATGGACATTTTTTGGAATTGTGATAATTATGTAAATAGAATACAGGCTAATTTTACTAATTTAAATAGTAAGCAAAAAACAACTAACACTCTAATGATTTTTTTCGATCATGAAGTTAGTGCGCAAATGGGGGCGCAAAGAGATGATTCTAACGATCCTGAAAATCCGACAATAGGAAAATTTTCCGTTCAAAAAGCAGTATCAAAAGTTAATGCAGAATGGATGGAAAAAATGCCGGGAGATGTGGATGCTAGAATTGCAAATATGGAAGATGCCTTTTTCAGAGCTTTATATGCAACGGTTTATCGAAAATCAATGGAGTGGAAAAGCGGGGGAGAAGGTACTCTTGATTATCAAAAAATGAGCAATGGATCTGTCAGAATTTTAAAATTTAAAAATGATGGGTCTTTAGACGGCCCCGAGCAAATATTTACAATAGATCAAATTAAACAAATATTAAACGGTAAAAATATAAAAGAAAAAAACCGCTGGATTGATATATTAAAATATTTAAAATATACGGAAGAAGAACTTGGAATGCCTATACCAAAACCGGAAGATGTACCAACTAAAGGAACGCCGGAAGAAACGGAAAATACTCCGGAAATTCTCGTGTTTAATGATTTTGTTAAACATCTTATAAAATTAGGATATAAAGAGCCTAATGCTAGATCAATAGCTTCACAATTATGGCTTCAACTTAGGGATAGCGGACAACAAGAAAATAAAATTACTATAGAAGATTTAATAAAACTTCTTCCCAAAAAAGGAGAATCGGGAACATCACCGGAATCGGAAAAAAGGCCCCCTCCAAAAGGCAAAACTCCAGAACAACAATTGGAAAAGGTTAATAAATCTCTTCAATCGGTGCAACTTCCGCCAATAAAAGATGTTCAGGCCATGTATTTATTTTTTTCAATGAAGGGGGGCCGTCAATTAAAGAAAAAAGTTGATCTAGCAAAAGAAAACGGAAAAAACCCCTTTGAACCTAATTCTGAAGTATGGAAAGAATGGGAAGCAACAATAAATGATGCGAATGCTGGAAATAGAAAACCAAGAAGAATGAAGAAAAATGATGTAGAATCGGATATTGCACCAGAGTCTCCGTCAGACAATAAGCCTGTTGCTAACGAAGATTATTTATATTCTATTCCTATTGAAGAAATTATAAACCCATATCATTTTGATAATTTCTTATAATTTGTACTTTTAATTTATTGTAATTTGTACTTTTAATTTATTGTACTTTGTACTTATTAATTATTTATTTATTAACATGATACACATGACAGGAAAATTTGTCAAGTTATTTTAAAATGAAAAACGAAGATTATATTTTATATTTAGATATGGATGGAGTTTTAGTGGATATGTGGGGTGGCTACAAGCAATTAAAATCCAAAGATAAACTTAAAGAATTAACTGGGAAAGATAGGCGAAATGCCGTATTGGGAGAATTTTTTAAACAGGGAAGTGAATTTTGGGCCAATTTAGATTGGATTCAAGGAGGAAAGGAGTTGTGGAAAACCGCCAATAAATTATTCAGGAGGGTATGTATATTATCTTCGACTGGTTCAAGTAATGATCCCGAGGGTAGGGGTCAAATTATAAAGGAAGGTAAAATAAAATGGTTAAATAAAAATATTCCCGAACTTTCTCATGAGGAAATTTTCATTGTACATGGGAAGCATTTAAAACAACGATATTCATCCGAATTTTCAATTTTAATAGATGATATGGCAGTTACTATTGTACAGTGGAATTTAAAAGGTGGAATAGGAATTTTACATAAAGCATCCGAATATAAAAATACTATAAAAAAACTTAATCAACTTGCATTGCCACTAAATTTAAAAGAAATTTTAAAAATAGATCGGGATGTTTTAATAATATAATTTTATATTTATTAAGTATGGATAAATGTACAAAACAATTAATAGACGAAATCGTTGATAATTTCTTTAAAAGAATAAATAATAAATTATCGAATAGAAGTGCAAAAGAAATTTATGAAGATATTTGTCCATGTTGCAAATCTCCAATTATGGAAAATCAAGAATATACTGATGACGGAGGAACAACTTGGAAACATTCAATTTGTAATGGGGAAATTAAAAACGAGGATTTAACCATAGAAGAAATGGTTGATTGGATAATAAAAAATATTGAACTTTCAAAAGAAGAACGTGAAGCCGTTCGGAAAGCATTACAACTTCCTCCTTCCGGTGAAAAAAAATATGTGACCCAAGAACCGGGTGGAACAATGAATTCAGTAAATTTAACCCCTTTATAATATGTCAAAACATCGAATATATAATGAAATACTTTGTCCCGAATTTTGGAATTCGCAAAATCAATTAAATCCTGAAATTCGAAAGAATTTATTACAAGCATCGTTAGATTTTTATAAAAAAACAAATCTTACTGCACCAGTAGTTGACATATATTTAATGGGTTCTATAGCCAATTATAACTGGAATGATTATAGTGATGCCGATGTTCATATAATAATTGATTTTAAACAATTGGCAATGCCTGTTGAAACCGTACAAAAAATGGCTCGGGCATTTAGTGATGCATGGAATTCGGATCATGATATTTTAATTAAGAAACATAAATTAGAATTAAATATTCAAGATGTCAGTGAAACCAAGCCTCATGTCGGAGGAATATATTCATTGTTAAAAAATATTTGGATTCGAATTCCGAAAAAAGATGCTTCCAAAATAGATAAAGATTTAATTAAAATTCAATATGAAGCAATGAAGAAATATATAGAAGCTTCATTAAATGGTCCCCGAGAAACGATGGTGAAAGTTAAAAAATATTTGGATGCATATAGACAATATGGATTGGATACGGGAGGAGAGTTGAGTACAGAAAATATTGTATTTAAAATTTTACGATCAAAGGGAATAATTCAAAAACTTAAAGATGCAATTATAAAAACATATGATGCAATAATTTCTATAAATGAAATTGAAGACATAGATCAAAAAAATAAAAATTAAATATGAAAAGGATATTGCAGATTGTTCTAATTTGCAAAAAAAGTATCATTTGATAGCCCAGACCAAGTAAAGAATTAACCCCCGCCGAAGAAGAAACTTCGGCGCATATTTAGCTTTGGCATTAGGGACGGGCAATATAACTAGCGAATTTTATTTTGATAAAAAAGAAAAACTGCGAAAAATAAAACCAGAAATTGTTCAAAAAGCTTTGAATATGAAAAAAAAAATAAATGTTTTATATTTATATTTATATTTATAGATAAAACAAAAGGATAGATATGTCAAGATTAAACGAATATTACAAGGCAATGAAACAGTATGTTAAAGCAGCAAAACGTACTGGTGATAAAAAACTTATTAAAGAAGTACATAATTATTTGAATAAGTATCGTGAATATGGTCTTCATACCGGCGGAGAAAATAGTTATGAGAATCTGATTTATAAAAAACTTGTGAATGAAGGTATGATTGGCGATGCATATGAACCAGAAAAAGAAAAAATAATAAATATACTTCACGAAATCGAAGGCAAGCTTTCAACGATAGAAAAAGATATTAAAGATCATCAGCCTTTTTTCGGAGAAAAATATTGGACATTTAATGGGGCAAGGAATAGTATTAAATTTATCGAAAACCTTTCGCATGAATTAAATTTATGCCTTAAATACGTAGCATCCAGGGTTTATTCTCAAGATAATAAAGAACTTAACGTTTTACATTCTAGATCCGTTGATGTTTTACAATCGGCAAAAAAATTTGTGAATGACGCTAATAATTTTTATGAACTTATAAAAAGAAAGTCGAATGAGCATCATGGAAAACGAGATCTGGCACGAATATGTTTAACAGCACGAAATATTGCCGGATCGTTTGAGGGAATTTTTGACGAATGGTTAATAATAACGAGAGAAGAACTTGATAAAGAATTGGGATTTTAATTTAAAAATTAATGAATAGTCCACACCCATTTTCCATTGCCACAATCCCATATACGATCATAACCATTTAGCTTCATGTTTTCCCATTCGGATAAAGAAGGGTCGAAGACATGAAGCTTCTTTTTTAATTTACATTTTTGCCAATTTAATCGGTTTTGGATTGTTTGATAATTATCAACAATATAAAAATAATTTGGGGGAGTATTTCCTAAAAATTTAAATCCGAGATTAATATATATTTGTCCATCAAAATATCTCCGGTCATTATATGATACAATAGAAGTTGGGCGATAATTCTTTAAGAAATAAGAAAATAACTTAGAGGTTCCGCCAATAACATCAATATCAATTTTATTACAAAGTCTTCCTATTTCATATTGAAAATTAGAGTTAAATCGAGGTTTTAAAAATGTCATCACTGATACTAAATTATCATTAGGATCAAACAGCCCGAGTTTAACAGAAGAACGGTCGGGACCCTGTAAATGGTTTTGTTTTAAAAAAATCACGCATTGATGTGAAGTAATTTCTTTTACATGACAATCTCTTCCATAGACCGAATATTTAGATTTTTCTAAAATTGAACTTATAATAGATTTTACGATGTGGGGGACAGTTTTCCATTCACTTTCAAATATTTGTATAAGTCGATAATGTTTTAATATAGCTGCATTAGTAATTTGAACATTATATATTTTATTTTTCCGACCAAACAATTCACTATTCCATAAAATATGGTTGCATTTAAATGCAATATTTCGAGAAGGAATAACTACATCTAAAGTTTTTGAAGGTAATATAGATTTATCGTTAAATTTAATTTCTTCAGACATAATTGATTTGATAAATTCCAAAATTTCGGATTGAAATTTAGAAATAGGAGTTTTATCGCACGTTGGGCATACAGGATAATTTCCATTATCAATAGAATATTTTTTTATTAATCCACACCTTTTACATTTAAATGAATAATCTTTTGTTGAAGGACCGGCGAATTCGCTTTTAGAAAACATGGGTTCAAATTGAATAAAAAGTGGATGTTTTAAGAATCGGTCAAATATTCCATTATAATTTTCTAGTATAATTTTTTGTCGTGATGAAGCATGAGAAACACCGTATTTTTTAAGACAAGTATTTTTATATTTTTCTTTGTATTCTGTTGTCATGGCATAATTAGGAACACCATATTTTTCTATACAAGTTTGTCGTATTTTATCGATATTATTATAATTTTCTATTCCGTATTTTTTTAGATTATTTTGTTTAACTTTTTCTCGCCATCCTTTAGATTGTGAAATCCAATCTACACCATATTTTTTTCTTATAGAATTTTTAAGGATTTCGACAACTTTAGTCGTTTTCATTGGATGCTTGCCATATTTTGTTATAAATGTTTTATTTTGGGAAGAAATCATTTTTGCTATAACATCGGGAGATTTATTAGAACAAGATTTAGAACAATATATTCGTTTATTTCTTAAATAAAATGATATTTCAAATTCCTTTTTACAAGTGGGACATTGTTTTTTAATAGTTGACGGCAATGATTTTGGTCTTCCCATAGCAATTCTGGTTCTTATATTGTTAACTAGGTTATATATATAATAAAAAATATTATAAATATCAATATATTATTTTAATAGCTAATTATTTATATTTGAGTCAAAGAAATATGAACAATTCATGAAATAAAGGATAAATTTTATGGCTGATATATTAACGAACAATGAAATGTTTTATACCATATGGGAACCAAAGACTAAAAATCGTTTCCTTATGTATATTGATGGAATTCCTCAATATTTGATACGTAAAACAGACCGCCCAAAATGGACTCAAGAACGCAAGACTATTGACTATATCAATCAACAATGGTACTACAAAGGGAAGACCGTTTGGGATCAGATTACTATTGAATTATATGACCCAGTAGTGCCATCTGCGGCTCAAACCGTATTTGAATGGTATCGTTTGGCACACGAATCGGTAACCGGAAGAGATGGTTATCAAGATTTCTATAAAAAAGAAGTAACTATTGACGTGTTAGGGCCAGTAGGAGATAAAGTAGAAGAATGGACACTTAAAGGCGCATTTCCTACAAACTTTGATGGAGGAGAATTAAACTGGACAGACATGGGCGATCCAGTAACCGTATCAATGCAAATATCGTACGATTACGCCATATTGCAATACTAAGATTTATTTTTACAATCCCCGCATTATGCGGGGATTTATTTTCATTTTAGTATTTAATGATTATATTTATTATGTATAAAATATAATATTAAGGAAAGGTATTTACTATATGAAACGAGAATTACTGGAAGCGTTAACAAGGTTGTGTGTTCGAGAAGTTATTTCTCAAATGAAATTAAACGAAGAAGGAGAAAAAGAAACGTCTCCCGGAGCAAAAGCGCCTCCAGCCGACAATCAAGGAACCGCCGATCAACCCCCATTGCCAAAGGATTTTTCTCAAAAAGAATTATCGGACGATAAAACGGATAAATCGGATAAAGGAAAAAAGAGCGGCATATTTTTTATTTCCCCGGATAATAAATCTAAACTTAGAAAAGTTCCATTTCCTCCTAATGCCGATCATAATGTGATTACCCGAAAACTTATGGATTTGGTATTTAGACACTTGGGGAGAAAGCCATGCATACTTTCTAATACAATCAACATGGTTAAAAAAGCAATTAAAGATAAAACTTCAAGCGTATATCTTTATATTGGAGATTACGATCCGGAAAATGAAAAGCGTTGTCTTATGGCAGATGAAAATCTATTAATAGCTAAAATGCAAAGTGTAGATTCAATTAAACCATTTTCAGATGAATCGGAATTAGTATATAATCCATTAGATTTCCGCCCTAACGAATTTAGTAGTGCAGAAGATTTGTGGGCTTATAATCAAGATCGGGATATGTACACAGGAATGAGAAAAGCACACGGATTAGATGAACAATTTCGTCAATTAATTAAAAAAATGGTAAATGAAATTTTGGACGGGAAAAGATGAAAAAATCCTATTTAGAGGAATTAATACGAGTTATAACTTATAAAGTTCTTAATGAAATTCAAAGTAGTCAATTTTCGGCAAATCCGAAAACTTCTAAAGATAAATTTAAATTGACAGATGATGATGTACGGGATACAAATTCTCCCGAAAATAAGTTGGATAATTCGGAAGAAGGTCCGGATCCAAGCGAAATAAAACGTCAAATTTCTCAAACAAATATTGAATTAGAATCGGCTAAAAGGGAATTAGAATCATTAAAAGCTAAAGTTAAAAATTTTGAAAAAGTAACAATACCTGAACTTAAAAATCGTAAACTAGAATTACTTAAATCTCTTAAAGAAAAAATATAAAAAGTAATAAATTTGAAGCTGGGTTATATATATTCTAAAGTAAAGTAACAACATTATATCGTTATGTCTGATAATATTATTTCTATTTCAAAACCGAGTGCGGCTAATCCCACTCCGTCTGCACAAAAACCGGAACAAATGTTTCCAACCGAAGTTATTAACTTACCTACAAAAGGATGGTTCTATCCGGTAGATAATCCTCTGTCTTCGGGAAAAATTGAACTTAAAATGATGACCGCAAAAGAGGAAGACATTTTAACATCTAAAAATCTTATTCAGAAAAATCTCGTATTGGATAAACTTTTAGAATCGGTTATTATAGATAAGCGAATAAATCCTGACGATTTATTTACAGGAGATAGAAATGCGATATTTTTTGCTATTCGTAGATTAGCATATGGAGATGAATATGAAGCAGTAGTAACTTGCGGTAGATGTACACAAGAAAGTAATGTTACCATTGATCTATCTAAAATAGATAATCGGCCATTTGACTTTGAAAAATATCCACAAGGAATTAACAGTTTTGAATTTGTATTGCCTACTTCTAAAGTGAATGTTACATTTAAATTGCTTAATAAAAGAGACGAAAATGCAATTGAAGCCGAATTAAAGGGATTATCTAAAGTGTCTAAGGATTTAAGTAGAGAAATTACAACTCGTTTGTCTTATATTATTACTAGCGTTAATGGAAATTCTGAACGAACCGCAATTCGAAAATTTGTCAACGAGTCTCTTTTATCTAAAGATAGTTTAGCTTTGAGGTCCCATATAAGAAATGAAATGCCAGACATCGATTCTGAATTTGATTTTACATGTGTACATTGTGGATTAGAGCGAAGGGAGGAGACCCCGATGGGGGTATCCTTTTTTTGGCCTGACAGATGAATATAAAGTAAGATTGCATGAAGTAATATTTGATTTAACTCACTATGGAAAATTCGAATATTCTTCAGTATATAATATGCCTATTCAATATAGGACATTTTATATGCGAAAATTGATTAATGCAAAAGAAAAAGAGCAGGCTATGATTGATAAGGAAACTCGGGGATATTCCGTTTCCGATTCAAAAATTGTAAGGGGACCCGCCATTAGCCCACCGGGAATTAGACACTAATAGATAAAGTATAATTTCCATATTTTATTACAACTTAAAATATTTATTTTATAAATTCAACGGATTCAATTTTTTAATTTCCTGATATTTATAAATATAACAGATTATTTTGATATATGGATCCAAGTCTTCCTATAATACCACCCGCTTTTGATGTGGGAGAAATTAAAGATTACCTTGATTATCAGGTAAAGTTACTTGATGTAACTAAAAAACTGCTTAAAGTACGGGATGAAATAGGTCTTATCGATGAAAACATGCAACATCGGTTGGAATCGAGAATTCAGGGAGAAAAGCGTTTGGTTCAAGAAAATCGACGATTACTTTCAAATATAAAGTATTATATTGAATTATCTCGTGGCGCAGATATGGCTACTCAACAACGTATTCTTCGGGATATTCAATCCGCCCAGTTCGAAATGAATATTAATAATGCGAGAATTAAGTTAATGCAGGAGATGAATAAACTTGAAGAAGAAATGCTTAAACGCAAAATAGAAGAAGAACGGAAATGGGGAAATCTTGCTTTAGATGTTGGAAAAAAACATTTAGATATTAATATTAAAGAACTGGAATTAGTTAAAAGTATAGGGGAAAAATTGCATAAATACCCATTTGGGCTTGAAGCGAGCGCCGGATGGTTGGCAGCGATAATAACTTTACTCATAGGCGCATGGAATTTGTTAAAGAGCTTTGAGACCGCCGCATGGAATACTCGTAAAGCGCTGGGAATGACGAAGAATGATTTAAAAGATGTAAGAAGCTTAACCGAAAACATTGCCGTAAGATATGCACATATAGGAGTAAGTATAGAAAGCGCAAATGAAGCCGTACGAAAATTGCAGGAAACGATGGGAAGTACGTGGACAATTACAGACGGATTGGTAGAAAATGTATCAATATTGTCTGCCCAATTGGGGGTTTCAGAGGTTCATTCGGCGGGGTTTTTACGTAATATGGCAGCGGTATCCCAAAGTACCATGCAAACGCAAGAAAGTATGTTATATGTTGCTGCTGATATGAGTAGAGCCGCCGGGGTATCATTGGATAAAGTTATGGGAGATGTAGCAACGAAATCCGATAAAACATTAACAATGGTATCACGGTTTCCTAACGCATTTTTGAGAACCGCAATTGAAGCCAGGCGCTTAAATACAACAATAGATGAAATGGCCAAGGCCGGTCGATCAATATTAAATTTCCAAGAAAGTGTTAATGCTGAAATGGATGCATCTGTATTGTTAGGAAGAGCCATTAATTTACAACGTGCTCGTGAATTGGCTTATCGAAGAGATCTTGAAGGTTCTACTAAAGAAATACTTCGAATTACTAAACAGATCGATTTTGAAAATCTCGATGTATTTCAACAAGAAGCATTTGCTAAGGCAACCGGGCATAGTGTAGATGAGTTATTGAAAATGGTGCAGGCGGAACGCCTTTGGGAAAAGGCTAGACGAGATCCTAAATTGGCCGAAAAAGTTAAGGCGTATGAAGCCCTTCGGGCCTCAAATGAAAAGGCGGCAAAAGATCAAGCCAAGAATTATGAATTAGAATTGAAGAGAAGGGCTAATCAGGAACAATTAACGGAAATTTCCAATATGTGGAAACAAATAATGATGGAAGCCCAATCTGCATTATTGCCAATAGTAAGTTTAATTTTAAAAATGGTTATTCCAGCAATGTATATTGCTAAGGGTCTTTTTGCATGGACATTAGCGTTAAAATCAATTGGTCAACTTATAGCATATGTTAAAGACCAAATAACTCTGGCACTTATGATTAATGCCCGGTATGGTAAAGGTGCACTATCTATAATGAATCGGTTTTATTTGTTATTGGATAAAATAGCCGTAAAATTTAAACCCGTCGTAGATTGGGCTGGCAGAGTAAAAATGGCCATACGATCAGCATTTTCCACCGGAGGTAGATTTGCAAGAGTTACAGAGTTCTTCACAAAACTTGGAAATAGAGTTAAATGGGTAGGTAATATCATTAATAAATTAAAATTTGGGTTTTCGGGGGGAGGAGGATTGGGAGCAGCTATAGGAAGAATTTTTCCAATATTAACACGAATTGGCCCGGCGTTCGGATTTATCTTCAAATGGGTGCCTATTTTAGGGTGGGTAATAACTGCCGCTCAAGTAATATATAATTTATTTAAGCGATGGATTACAATTTTTAAAGATCCTAATATGAATATTGGACAGAAAATTTTACATGGAATATTAGCTATTCCGTTAGCATTATATGATGCATTGATTAAACCGTTTGTTGATGCATTTAAATGGATCATGGGATTATTTGGAGGAAAATCTCCTTCAGTGTTAGCATTAAATATTTTAAAAGGAATTATGGCCATTGGCACTACATTACTTAAAATTATAATTTTTCCTTGGAGAATGGCCTTTAAACTTATTCCTCTTTTGTTTAGTAAATTAAACATAAAAGAAGGAATAAAGGCGGTTTTATCGGGGTTATTTAAATTAATAACCAGTCCTTTCGTGAAATCGTTTAAATGGATCATGGGATTATTTGGAGGAAAATCTCCTTCAGTGTTAGCATTAAATATTTTAAAAGGAATTACAGCAATTAGTACTACGTTATTTGATGCTATAACAGCACCTTGGAGGATGGCTTTTGCATGGATTTTCAGTAAAATACCTGGGATGGGAAAATTTGCCGCCGGGCTTCGTGGCGGCGCAAAAGGAATGATAAATTCCGTAGAGAAGGGAGCGACGGAAGGGGCTGCCGGGTCAAAGGTAACTACTACGGAAACTAAGTCCGAGCAAACTACACAGGCAAAAGAAAATGAAAAAGAAGAATCGAAGCAAAGAGAAATAGATAATACCAACTATTTGCAAAGTATTTTAGAAGGAATAAACACTTTAAATAAAAATTTGGAGTCTGGAAAAATTGGGTTTTATGTGGATGGTCAATTATTAAGCGCAACAATTGCTCGACAAACCGAATTTAGAGGCGGTTATGGAGTCAATAAGATATAATATATAAAGATATGGCAAATGAACAACAATATCCAACTTTAGCAACCCAGCCATTTGAGCCGACATGGGCACTTATTAGTCGTCCAGAAAATTATCCTGATTTTAGAACTCCGGGCAAGCTTGAAATAATTTGGGATACAAATTATTCTAATTTATATAAGAGGCTGTCTCCATATGCTAATTACAGAGATACATTAATACAAGGATTTACGACTGAACCATTTTATTGGATTTCTCCATTAACTGCGGGAAAAGGTTTAAGTGCGCTTAAAATGGCCGAGGCTAAATATGATAGTAGGTTATTTGCTTTAGGTTCGGCCCCAATTGATATTATACGTGTAACTAAATTTTTGTTGTCAGGAAGAGGTATCCCGTTTTTAGCTAAACAGTTTTTATTGCAAACGGGAAACCCGTACAATGAAACCCGCATTTATAACCCAACCTCTCCAATTGTTGCGGCAACTATGGGTCTTACCTTTGGAAACACCCGCCCAATGAGATTTATAGATATTCAGGGCGGAGTGGTTGGAATAGCATCCAGCCTAGTTGGGTCCAGTATTCCAAGTTTATTTGGTTCTCCAAAAACGGATCCACCGGCGGGAACAGCACCAAAAGCATTGGCAGATGATACTTATATTCCCACAGCAACGACGGGAGGAAAGGGGCTACTTCGGGCGGGAACAGCCGAAACTGCCGAGGCCAATTTAATAAGGGCATGGCCTAAAGATATAAGTGGTGCGGGGAAAAGTTCTACATTTAAAGAAGCCGTTTCTAAACGATTTAAAGAGTTATTTCAAAATTTTAGAAAAGTAAGACAAGATGGAAAAAGTTATCGAAGTGATGAAGGTACATATGGATTAATGTTGGCCGGAGGAAACGTTCGTTTCGATTATATTGGAGCTTCTTACGAAAATTTTGAGTGGGGCCAGCGGTGGTTTGGAGGAGGAAAAATAACCCGTCCAAATAATGAAAAGGTGGAAAAACCATATCGCATATTTGTTGAATATGACAAGAATGGTACACGAAAAACAGTAATTAGATATTTTGATGAAAGTAATTATAATTATGGAATTTCATTCACCGGACAAGTAGAATATGTTCGTAAAGAAAGTACCGATGAAAATAAGCAGGGAGTAAGATATAGTGATCATATTGGGTTGGAAGCTAAAGATGATAAGCGGGGAGAATATGCTAATTCGGATATAATGGTCCAGTATAAAGCTTATTCCGATCCCCATCAACAATTTCCGACTAAAGACGGAGAAAAAGTTAAAAATACAAAATTATTAAATGATACATTAAAGAGGGTTGTTAATAGAGTAAAAGCTGGTGGAATATATGATTGGATTCCCACAAAAGAAGGCATGTCTTCAGAAGATTCCGCCATTGTGCGAACAGGAACGGGTACATATGATTATGATCGGCTGGCTAGTAATGCTACGCAAAGACCGTGGGGAGAAAAACCAAACACTATTGGGTATAGTGTAAATTTGGGTTCATTATCAGAATATAGACGAGGGGGCGGAAAAATGGTAAGTAATGATCTTACATTTGATGCCATAAAGCGTTCATTAAAACTTCCGACTGATGGACATTTTGATGCTATCAATACACTAGAAGTATTAGATCAATCTAGGAAAATTGCAAAGCCAGTATTAACAGGATGGACGACATGGGAACCATATAGAGATGATACTATTGCATTATATTTTTATGATGTCGTCAATGAGAATTATATTCCATTCCGAGCTACAATACAAGGAATTAATGCCTCAAATAATGCATCGTGGGAAGAATTAAGCTTTATTGGAAGGGGGGATAAATTATATTCCTATGGTGGATTTACTCGAAATTTGTCGTTTAATATACATGTCGTTATTAGTAGTTTGGCCGAATTAATACCAACTTGGCAAAGAATTAATTATATGTTATCTGCGGTAAAACCGGCCAATTACACTGTATCCGAATATAAAAAAATAACCGATCAATTTATGGTTCCTCCTATGTTCATGGTAACAATAGGAGATTTATATCGAGAGCAACCAATATTATTACAAAGCGTTATGATGGAAATTCCTAATGATGCTATCTGGGAAACAGTTAATTCGGAAAATATGACCGATTATAGTAAAGATAAAATTTGGACATATTTAAATGGAAAAATAAGGTCAAAATATATGTCTGGGCAATTTCCTAGAGAAGCCAATTTATCATTTAATGCTAATTTATTGGAAAAAGAAAGAGCGGTAGTCGGTGGTTCAGAATTGGGACATGTAGCAAGAGACGACAATTGGAGACAGTGGAATGAATCAATGGTTCCTAGTCAAGGACCACCAAATAAAGTGCATGAAATGTTAATAGTTGATGTTATTGCCAAGCGTGATCAACGAATGTCAAGGCAGGAGAAGGAGCAAATAGATGAGGAAATTGAAAAATATATAGAAGAGGAACGATATATATCAAGAACCGGAGCGCCTCGAGATATTGATGCGAGAGACGTTAATTATCAATTCATGGCATAATGAAAAGATACGAACATATTAAAATACAAAAGCGATGGGATGGAAAACGAGTTTATAAATCGGTGGTTTATCCTCCCATTAATTATTCAGAAAAAGATATTTTTGTTATATCTAAAGAAGGAGATTTTTTAGATTCGTTGGCATATAAATATTATAAAGATCCTTCTTTATATTGGATTATAGCTCGGGCTAATAATTTAGGAAAAGGAAGAATGAGTGTACCGGCGGGATTAACATTAAGAATACCGGGAAATGTAAATAATATTATTGTAGCATTTAAACGTTTAAATTCATAAGTTATGGCAGCACCTCTTATACCGTGGGAACCTTGTAATATTCCTGAAGAAATACAAGAAGAATTAAATCGCAGAAAAACCGTACGAAGTTTTAATTATGTCGATTGGAAATCGGGGGATCCAAATAGATATAAAGGCCCCATGACCCCCTGGATTCGGTGTTGTTCTAATGGCCGAGGTAGAGAAACGGGGCCCGACTCCAATAAACATGGGTTTATTTTTTATGGGGGAAAAGATTTTTATAAGGGGTATGGATTTCAGGGAACGCCGGGTAATCCATCTGTCATAGGATATATGCCCGATGGAAAAGATACTCCGCATATTATATACAACGATTGGAGTGCAGAATATCCTATTCATGTACCACCGCCCGAAATTGAAAAAATAGATGTTACTATCCAAAAGGAACATTACCGTCGGCTATCAATGGAATGGGTATGTTTTTCAAAACGCCAATTAGAATATATGACTCCTTATTTACTTGTACCAGGGATTTCATGTATTGTTGAATGGGGATGGAATCATTATAACCCGGCATCGTTATTAGATTTAGCGGATACGGGATTGTTAGAAAAGCTTTTTCATAATCCGTACCCATTATATACTAAATATATTTTAGAATCTAAAGGAAATTATGATGTTATTTTTGGTATAATCACACATTTTGAATGGTCGATTGATCAAAATAAAATTAAATGTAGAACAGAAATTACATCTAAAGATCGAATTTATTCGGGATTGGTTATCGATTCTGTTCCCCAAGATAATGATACTGATGATGAAAAAGTAGAAGGGGAAAACAATGAAAAGGAGAAGGAAGAAACCCCGCCAAAAGAAAAAGATGTTAATCCGTTAAATACTTTATCTGAATTTATAGATAAAACATTAACTCAATTTAAATCTATTAATGATCAACATATGGCCGACAAAATTCCACGATATTTGGAATTTGTTAACTACGTACAAAAACGACATAAAAATTGGAGAGAATATGTTTATGGAGTATTTTATGGTAGAGATACTAAAGATAAAGATGCTCCTTTTTTAAAAGGTGCAGATACTAGCAAGGATTTTGACTATAAAAGTAAAAATGAAAATTTATGGATTAATTTAGGACTTATTATTGAAGCCATAAATTTTCATTCGGCCCCTCTTACGGGAATGAGTAACAAAGAAATGTTTTTAATAGATATAGACGATTGCATTATCGGCGGCCACCCCAACATGATTTCTTCTGATGGAAATATATGTCTTATTCCTAATTCTGAAGCGCCTAAATATTTTAGTGGTCTTTATGGTTATGCGGCAGACTCTAAAAACGTGAACCGCTTTACTGTAATGTTTCATTCCAACAGGGATGATTGGGAGGAATTGAAGTTTTGTACCGAGGACCCGGGATCAATACTTAAATATCCCGAAGCAAAAAAGCAGCGGCAACTATATAATTATCGTTTAAGAAAGGTTTGTTTGCAAGACGCACCACGGCGGGACGATTTAGATGAACTTATTAATTGGATTAGATATAAGCGGGCAAGGGTAATTCCTCCTTCATGTGCATTTCCATTTAGAGATGATTATATACTCGAAAGTAGAAATATTTATCCGGCCAAATATTCGGGACTATTAAGAAATATTTATATAAATATTTCTTTTTTAAAAGATTTATTAGCAAAAAGCGATGAAATAAAAACATATGCACGTCTTGTAGAAAAAATATTGGAAGGAATAAATGGAGCATGTGGGAATTTTTGGGATTTCCGATTGGTAGATGGAACGGGAGGATTTGATGTTAAAGAAGACGAACCGGCGACAATGAAAATTGTCGATTATAAATTCATGTATTTTTCTAATCGAGGAAAGCCTTATACCTTTGATTATATGGACGCAGATAGTTTGCTTTCTTCCGTCGATTTTAAACCAACGATTAGTAATGCTCAAGCAATACGTAGTATTTATGCTGTAGTTAACTATCCGAATAAACGGACAATTATTACAGAAGGAACTAATGAATTATTAGATTATCATTTTGGGGATCGATTGACACTGAATAAGAAGAAAGAAAAAGATTCCCCTCCTAGACCAAAAAATGAAGAATTCCGTGAAATGATGAGGGCATTGCAACAAATAAATCCTCCAGAAGGCGCATTCCAAATAACTGTTGAAAATAAAAATGGGCAACGAATTAAACGAAGATTAGTGTTACCTCAAATAGAAGTTTTAAGAATGTTGTTAGATGATTCGGATGAAAGAAATAATCCAAAATATACAGGAGTTATGCCAGGAATTCAGGCCAATTTTATAATACAAGGAATTGGCGGATTGAGAACATTTATGATGTTTTTAGTTAGAAATTTACCAGAACCATATTCTCATAATAATATAGTATTTCGTATAAATGATATTAAAGATTCGGTTACTTCAAGCGGATGGACAACTACAATTTCGGCGGGAATTATTCCTCTTCGTGATTATATAAAGGAAAGATTGGGAATTGATGATGAAGAGAATTAAAATTAATTGACTTTTATTGGAGTTATGTTAAAATTTGGGATTGATGATAGAAAATATAGTTGATTGTAATAAATTCCAAGAAGAGAATCAAGTTGGAGATTTGTTTTTATATGCCATTCCTAGCAAATATGGAATTCATTCAGCAATTAATTTTATAAGTATAATTTTTATTAGGAACCTTAAAACTGGAAAATCTTATTATTTTTCCATTTCCCATCCCGATTCAATTTCTACTATATCATGGGAATTATTTCGAGATAAATATTTAAAACCACTTAAAGGAATTAAGTGGACAATAGATAAAAAGTCATTTAAACATTTAACTGGAATAGATGCGTTAGATGTTAATTTAGTCAGCTATATACAATTCAATGAATTGTTTGAAGAATCGGAATATGAAACTTCATGTCACTTTTTAATAAAATCTCGTGCAGGCAATTATAAAGAAATTAATAAATCGATCCCTTTAATTAAACATTTAGAATTTTTTAATGATTTAGCAGATGATGTATCTTTTCTTTTAAAAACGTTCGGTGCAGAAGAATCGTTTTTAAAATTTAACGAAATAATTATAGAAACTCTCGGAAAATTAGAATCAAATGGAATATTTGTTTCGGAAGATTTATTTAATAAACGATTTGGAAAGGCGCCCGATAAAAGAGGATTAGTTTATAGTCAATATAACGTATATACTTCAACAGGAAGGCCCAGTAATAGGTATGATGGAATTAATTATGCAGCATTAAATGCAGAGGATGGGACAAGAAAGTGTTTTTGTTCTCGGTGGAAAGAAGATGGGGCAATCGTAATTATTGATTATACTGCATTTCATCCTCGTATTGTTTCATATTTAACGAATTATCCTATTGATGAAAGCACTGATATTCATACATATTTATCTTGTTTATATTTTAAAAAAGAGAATGTAGATGAAATAGATATTAAAGAAGCTAAAAGAATTACATTTCGACAATTTTATGGTGGAGTAGAAGATAAATATTCTCATATAAAATATTTATCTAATTTAAAGTTTTATATAGATGAACAGTGGAAATTTTTTAATCAAAATGGATATGTTTTAACTCCGTTATTTAAACGAAAAATAACAAATAAGCATTTATTAGATCCCAATCCTCCTAAAGTATTCAATTATATTTTACAGGCAGTAGAAGGAGAAATAGCCATTTCCAGGTTAAAAAAAGTAATGGATTATTTAAATTCTAAAAAAACTCTTCCGGTTTTATATACATATGATGCTGTAATGTATGATTTCCATAAAGAAGATGGTATAGATACATTAAAAGAAATATGTAAAATTATGGGTTATAATGGAAAGTTTCCTACCAAAATTTATATGGGAAATTCTTATCATGATGTAAAACAAATATTGTTATAAATATACTTTACAATTTTCCTTTTATATTTATATTGTAAAGAAACAAGAGTGTTTTAACATGGCAGAATTTAATAGATCTGATTTAGTCAATAAGATTCTTTTAGATATATGCATTGATAATCGAATATCTGATGGTATTTTTAATATAGAAGATAATCAGCATATAACCATTTTAAAAGAGTATTTAATAGGACATGGATTTTCTGAAAAAGAATCCATAAATTTTTGCAATCGAGTAGTTGAAGGAAGATTTCCAGAACGACAAGCATATAATAAGGATGGGATTTTGGTTACATTTCCTACTCCTAAACATAAACATGCGGCGATTGCTCGTGGTACTCATTTTGAAGAAAATCCAGTTCCACAATTTGCACGAAGCGAGCCATCAAAAATTACAAAAAGAGCGGGTTCAAAAGAACCGGCAGACCGGATGCGGGCGGCGGGGATAAGCAAAGCCCTCCCTAAATCAGCGATTCCTAATGCTAGTGACGTGGCGATAGACCAATTGCCCCAAGAACCCAAAAAAGAACCTAACATTTTTCAGGGAAATACGAAATTAGCAATAGAACCTATTGGTGGGGAAGATTCGGAAAATGAAGTTCCATCGCAAGGATCATCTACCTCTCCTCCCCCACACCCCGCTCCTAAAACTCCTCAACAAATTGAGGCCGAAAAGGAATTGGCTAAACAGATAATTGATACTGATGAGACGGTGGTTACTAATGTAGCAAATGTATTAAATATTAATGAATCATTGGAAAAACAATTAACAGAATTGTATAAACATGCCGATAAAATGGGTTATCGTGAAGCAGTAACGTTTTTAACTAAGTATGTAAAACCTTAGATTAATTTTATAAAGTGTATGAAGAATTATAGGGAAGATAGACAGTTATTATGTACTTTCTCGGGAACTAAAGAATTTAAAAAAATAGCCGAAGAAATCCGCAAATTTTATAAGGTGTATAATAATAGAATTTTTGTATTTGAAAATTCTAAAAATCCTAAAGAAATTTATCTTACATATAATGTTATTAACATGTTAAAAGCTTCATCTAAATTTTCAAACACTATTCTTATACATCGGAAAAAACAAACAAATACACTTTATACATTAAATGCGATGAACCGATTAATTGAAGAAGAAAATGGAAAATTAGATCCGGAGTATGTTGTTAATTGGAAATTATACGAAAATTCCCTTATTATTACGGCGGATTCCTTTTTAAAAATAGTTCCTCTTAAAATAAATTTAATTTTAGAATAATATCAAAAAAAGTTATTAAAATAAGTTGTCAAATACGATCTTTTCTGGCATACTGTTATATGTATTAGAGTTAATAGGTTAAGATTTGAATAATGGTTCAATGATTATCCGATTACTCTAGTTAATTAATTAAAATATTTAAATTGTTTAAAAAATTATGTCTAAATTAAATGTAAATTTACTTGCCGCTCGCCTTAAAAGGTTTGAAGAAAACACCAACGCATCAAAGTTTGCCAAACACCTTTGGAAACCGTCGGAAGGGAAACAAGATATAAGAATTGTACCTTATAAATTTAACCCGGAAAACCCTTTTATCGAATTGAAGTTTTATTATAAATTAGGTGATAATAATTATTTGGCTCCGTGTACTTTTGGAAAACCAGATCCTGTCTTGGAAACAATTGAAGCTCTCCGGGCAGGGGGAAGCAATGAAGAAAAAAAATTAGCTGCTAAACTGGCCCCGGTTACTCGTACGTATGTACCTATTATAGTACGTGGAGAAGAAGAATTGGGAGTAAGATTTTGGGGATTTGGAGCAAAGGTATATAGACAACTTCTCATGTTAATGGTCAATCCAAAGTACGGAGATATTACTTCTTATACTGAAGGACGGGATATTGAGGTTACATTCACAGCCGCAACAAAAAAGAAAAATGCGGCGGGACAATCATTCCCAGAAACTGATATTCTGGCGGATCCTAATGTATCTCCTGTGGTTGATCCTAGCCGACGGGATCTTATGGAAAAGGTTAAGGATCAGGTAGATATTTTAACTATTTTTCCTCTTAAATCTTACGATGAGCTTAAAGAAGCGGTGGAAAGATGGATTAATCCCAAGCTTGAACCTTTGGATGAATCGGTTACTCCCGAAACGGAACCGTTTGATGAGGAAGAAGTAGTTAAGGAAACTGCATCTAAAGAACAACCTTCAACTTCTAAGTCAAAAGATGAATTGGCGGATGAGTTTGAAAGGTTTTTCAATACCAATGAAGATAACTAAAAAATAATACAATGGGGTAGCAGAAAACACGCTACCCCTCTTTATTCTAAAATTATATGGCACAAGAAAATAAAAAATCTAAGAGTAAGCATGTTGAACTTGAGACAAGCATTGAGAGAGACGAGCTTGCCGTTTTATTGCAAAATGAAATAAATAAAAAACAAAAAGATGGGTCTAAAGTAGCCTATTTTTTGGATGAAGATGATAACCCGTGGAATGTATTAGAGTGGGTTTCTACTGGATCAACTTTATTAGATCTGGCAATTTCTAATCGTCGTAATGGAGGACTTCCGGCTGGAAAAATCGTTGAATTTAGTGGATTAGAAAGCACCGGAAAGTCTTTATTTTGTGGGCATATATTGGCCAATACACAAAAAATGGGAGGGATAGGTGTATTTTTCGATTCGGAGGCAGCGATAGATAAAAATTATTGGAAAGCCATCGGAGTAAAAATCCCAGATGTATTGTGCCGTAATTTTATGACTCTTGAGGAATTGTTTTCAGAAATCGAATTAATCATAGGAATAACCCGTAAAAAATATAAAGATAGACTTTTAACTATTTTTGTTGATTCAATTGCACAAGCAACCATTGAACAGGAATTGGAATCGGCGCATGGAAAAGATGGATATAATACTGGAAAATCTTTGATATTAGGAAAAGCCATGCGAAAGATTGTCGGATTGATTAATAAGCAAAGAATTTTATTAGTTCTTACTAATCAATTAAGATACAACATGAATGCCGGACTATATGGAGATAAATGGATTACCCCGGGAGGTAAGGCCATAGCGTTTGCCGCATCCGTTAGAATAAGATTGGCCTCAAAGGGTAAGGTTATAAAAAATGATCAGGTAATAGGAGTATCTACCCAAGCGCATGTGGTTAAGAATAGGCTGGGTCCAGGTGGAAGATTTGCTACATTTGAAATACATTATGATTCAGGAATTCAGGATTTAGCTAGTTGGCTTAAATTCATGAAAGAATATTCTATTATTAAAGGAGACGGAAGGGGTTATACATATAAAACTAACGCCGGAGAAGAAATTAAATTTAATACACAAAAGTTTTTAGAATTGGTAAAAACCAATCCTGAATTAAAAGATGAGTTTTATCGGGCTATATGTGATTCTTATATCATGCAATATAGGGATCCAAGCGATGCTATTATTGAAGACACCAAGGAAATTTCCGAAGATGATTTTATGAAAGAAGCTGAAAAAGTTGAAGAATAAAATGTAAAGGAATATAAGTGAATCTTACAAATGAAGAGCGTTTTAGATTATTAAAAGCTTTTAATAAGGTAAAACAATCACCAAGCAAACCGGGAGATTGGAAAGAAAAAACCAATTCCAATATTTTATTGGTCGATGGAACAAACACATTTATACGTTGTTGGTCCGCAAATCCAGCAATGGATGAAAACGGGAATCATACCGGAGGACTTGTGGGGTTTTTAAAATCTGTGGGATATGGAATTAAATTGCTTGCTCCTACTAGATGTATAATAGTATTTGATGGAGTGGGGGGATCGTTTAAAAGAAGAAAAATTTTTCCCGAATATAAAGAAAATAGAAAGGGAAAAATTCGTCTAAATCGGGCATATGAAGAAATGTCTGATGCTAAAACTGAAGAGATTCAAATGAGGAATCAGTTTTTAAGGTTATTACATTATTTAAAAACATTTCCCGTTAATATACTTTCAATAGATCATGTTGAAGCAGATGATGTAATTGCATATTTGGCAACAGATTATTTCAAGAATTCTAAAAAAGTTTATATAATGTCCAGTGATAAAGATTTTTTACAATTATGTACTGGAAATATTTGTGTATATTCTCCAACGAAAAAAAGAATATATGGCCCGGTTGAAGTTTTGAATGAATATCAAATTCATCCGAATAATTTTGTATTATTTAGAGCATTAGACGGAGATGCTTCAGATAATATAGATGGAATAAAATTAGCCGGGTTAAAAACTATTATTAAACATTTTCCTTGGTTGAGTGAAGAAAAAATATATTCGGCCAATGAAATAATATCTCGGGCAGAAGAATTAAAGGATAAATATAAAGTTTGTGAAAACATTGTTTCAAATAAATCAATTATTGATAGGAATATATCTTTAATGCAATTGCGAGATACTTCATTATCTACTATAGCTCAATTACATTGCAATGAATGTTTGGAAACGGAAAAAATTCCTCGGCTAGAAAGAGGAGCGTTTTATAAATTAGTAAGAGAAGATATGATTGAGAGCATTCTTCCCAATCATGTTTCTTGGGCGGAAGGAGTGTTTGGATTATTAGATGGTGTAATTCGTAGTGATTAATTATAAATGAACATTGATCAAAAACATCCAATAATAAATTTATTGATGGAATATACTAAATCCAGCAAATATGCGGGAAAAGTATATGTTTTTGGCGGGTTTCTAAGAGATCTATTTCTTGGAAGGAAGCCTGGAGATATTGATATGTTATTTATTGGCACACCAGAGGAGGCAGGAGATTTTTCAATTGGATTGACCAAACAAACGGGCGATTTTTGTCAAGGAATAAATCCAATTATTACAAATAATGCGATACGACTTTGCATTTATAAAAATACTTCTTCTGAAATGAAAATGGATCTTACTCCATATCTTCCCAAAGAAGGAGAAATATGTGATGAAACAATTGTGCGGGCTACATTTTGTCACCGGGATTTTGCAATTAATGGTATTTATCTTGATTTAACCACCGGGATTATTGCTGATCCGGCTAATATATCTTATAAATCATTGGAAAATAAAATTCTTACAACAGTTTCAGATGATTATGATGGAATTTTTAAAGGATTCCCGATAAGATTATATCGAATGTTTCGCTTCCAATCAGAGTTAGGATTTGAAATTCCGAATAAACAATTAGAATATGCCCGGAATAATGCATGGCTTGCAAATTTTATCGAGAGGGAAAGAATTAAAATAGAAATAAACAGAATTCAATCGGGTAAATTTTCTAATATAGCAATTAAAAATATGAAGTGGTGCAACCTTGATCCAACGGATTGTAGCCGATCAGATGTGTTTATTGGGGATGGATGGTATGAATGCGAGCCAGGAGAAGAACCTTATAGAGTTAAGGAAGGTCCATATTTTAGATGGACCAGTGGTAACTCAATATTGCACTTTAATTCCGGAGTCACGGCGATAGAAATCGGATTTTATAATCAAATAAAAGATAATATTATAAAATGTATTTATAATGATAATGAGTATTTTAAAACAAATTTAAATTTTCATTATAATAGTTTAAAAATTCCTGTAAAAGGAAAACATATAGAATTAAATGTTAATACTTTTATTCCATCACATTGTACTAAAACGAATGATAATCGTTCTCTTGGAATTTATGTTAGAGAAATAATTATTTATCGAAAAGATATATCTACCAAATATGATATAAGTAAAGTTCCGTATCTTTTACGGTATGAATAAATTGAAATTCAGAAAGGATTAATTATGAATTCAAAAATGAGAAAATTAGAAACTAGAAAGCGTCGGCATATAGATCGACAGATGTTACGAAAGCAAATTAATCAAGAATGTATGGAAGAATTTTTACCGGAAGATGTAATTGGAATTAAAAAGGAATTATATTATGAAGATATAACCCACAATGAAAATTTGGGTGTTAAAGAAATATAATAAAAAGGTCCCCTCAAATTGAGGGGCCTTAGATTCGTTATTTATTATCCATTCCAATTTTTTGGAGGTTTAGCATATTTTTTATCGACAAATGGCTCGGGAAAGCTTATTTGTTTTTCGGAAGTTAAAGGAACTCCCATTTTGATTAAACTTTCTCGGCTGGCATAAAAAATCGAGGAGACAAAATCAACGTTGCCGGGCTTAAATTTGACTACAACAACATTGGATTCTTCTGCGCCTCCCCATTTGGTGCCAAGGTCAAATAATTCAGGGGAGTTTTCTTGAACCTCTGAAGTATATTGAACCTCCGAAGTATATTGGGCGTGGCACATTAAGTCAGAAGACTTGGGCGATTTATGTGATGTATCAGTGCTACATAATAATGGAGTTTCCCAGTAAGGTTTATATGGTTCTGGCCAATATGGAGGATATGTCGGATATGGATATCGACGACGGTGAAAATGATAATGGTGATGAAGATGTTCATGATTTTCGCATTTTTTATATTTTTTAAGTACTGGTATATCTTCTTTATGAATTACTACACCAATAACACCAACATTTTTTTGAAGTCCTTCTTCGTTTTCTTCCGTTTCTTTTATAGCGGCATACGAATCTTCTTTAGATCCGAATACAAATTTAGCAACTTTAGAATCGGAAACTCGGAATCCGTCAATTTTAACGCTGCAATATCTATTAATAACATACCCCGGATTATCCGAGCGAGCGGGCTTCCCATTCAAAACGTCAAGCCCATCTACAGAACATACGGCCAAAATTCTATTTTCCGTATTGTTTTTAATTTCAATGACATATTCCGAACCCGATTTGGCTTCGATGAAAGTTTTTCCGTCATGTTGATATTGTTTACAACGAGAACCGTTGACAAGTATATTTATTCTATAAGACATATAATTTACCTTTCTTTAGTTGAGGTTCTAAAGCCTTGGCGGCCCTACAGCCGATTTCAGCCTACTGATATAATATATCAGGAATTACAACAAAAGCAACTTTTTTTAAAATAAAAATTCAAACAAAATATAATAAGTTTTCAATTGCAATAAAATGTGATATAGTATTTGAACGAAAGAAGAAAAATATGGAAGATCATACAAAGGAAATTGACACGTTAAAGAAATATGGAAAAACTTTCCAATCTAAATGTATATCGGCGCTTTTAACTGATCGTGAATTTATTGAAAGAACAATAGATATAATTAACGCTGAATATTTTGAGGCCGATGCTCACCGATGGATAATTAAAATAATTTTAGAATATTTTCCTAACTATAGAAGCGCTCCCACAAAAGAAGTGTTTAAAGTAGAAATGGAAAAGATTCAGGATGAAGTATTAAAATCAACCATTCTTGATCATTTAAAAGAGACATACCAGTATATGTCTCATAAGGATTTAGATTATACAAAAAAGATATTTCTTGAATTTTGTAGAAATCAGAAATTAAGAAATGCCATTTGGGAATCTCATTTGTATTTGAAAGAGGGAAAATATGACAAAATTTGGCAAGTAATTAATGAGGCATCAAAAGCCGGGCTGGAAAGAAAATTGGGGCATGAATATTTAGATGATGTTGACGCTCGACATTCTGCAATGGCACGAGAATGTATTCGCACAAATTGGGATATAATAGATTTACATTTAGACGGAGGATTAGGAAAGGGAGATCTTGGATTTGTGGTTGCACCACCGGGGGCGGGGAAATCTTGGTTTCTAGCAAGATTGGGGTCGGAGGCTATGAAACAAGGAAAAAATGTAATGCATTTTACAATGGAACTTAATGAGATGTATGTAGGATTGAGATATGATTCTATTTTTACAAGAATTCCATTTCAAGACGTTCGAAAAAATACAGATGTTGTCAAGGAAAAAATTAAAGAATTAAAATCAAAGGGACTCGGAAAGTTATATGTAAAATATTTTCCAACCCGAACTGTTACGGCTGCATCGTTAAAAATGCACATTGATCGTTTGCAACTTTTACATGGAATTAAGATTGATATGGTAATTGTTGATTATGCCGATTTGATGCGACCCCTGCAAACAGAAAAAGGGTCGAACACTTATATCGATTCGGGAAACGTATATACGGAATTGAGGGGAATATTGGGAGAATTACAAGTTCCTGGATGGACAGCATCCCAAGCAAATCGATCAGCACATGAAGAAGACGTTATTGGTGCAACAAATGTTGCGGATAGTTTTCAAAAAATTATGATTGGAGATTTTATTATGGCATTGGCTCGTAACGATTTTGATAAACGACAAGGAACCGCACGACTTTCTGTAATGAAAAACAGATTTGGTCCAGATGGATTTTGGTATATATGTCGATTTGATACTTCAATAGGAAACATTGAGATATTTGACAAAGATTCTATTGAAGGAATGGAGCTTATAAGTAGTTACAAAGAAGAACAAGAACGGGAAAGAGAATTGCTTCAAAAGGCATGGAAAAAGGTTCGTAACAATTCTCCGAACGATAGTCCGTAAATATATTTATGTGCTTAAAAAAGTTTAAAAATAAAATTTTTTATTGGGGTCTTTTAGGATTAAAATTATCTACTTATACAAGATGACACGAAATAGATTTTAAGAAGATATGGAAGAAAATGTAACAAAATTTGAAGATGTAAAAGATTTATCAACGAAAGAATATTTTCAAGGAAACCAATTTTCAATAGATGCATTTGAAAAGAAATATGCCGCTTCTCCTGAAGAAACTTATGTGCAAGCTGTAAAAAGGGTTTGCGATTTTATTGCTTCAGTAGAATCCACCCAAGAATTACGAGAATATTGGAGTAACCGTTGGTTTGACGAAATTTTTAATGATTGGTGGCATCCCGCCGGATCTATCATGCAAGGAGCCGGATCGGGCAGAAAAATTAGTTTAGCTAATTGCACGGCTACGTCTTTAGGAAAAAATCGAGATGGAGAGGAATGGGACAGTTTAGAAGCTATCATAAGGAATTCGTCCTATACTATTGCTAAATGTGCGGCTTATCGGCAAGGATTGGGCACCGATTTTTCAAGATTGCGCCCACGGGGTACAAGGGTATCAAATTCGGCAAATCAATCGACGGGCGCAGTGCACTGGATGGAATATACTGATAAAATAGGATATTATGTAGGACAATGTTTACATCCCAATACAAATATTTTAACAGAGCATGGATATAAAACAATTAAAGAAATCGTTGAAACAAATTACGATGGAAATATAATAGGTAAAGATGGAATAGTTAAAATTATTAATTGGTTTAAAAATCCACAAAAAGAAATATTTAGATTAAATTTGGAATATGGTGATTATATAGATGCCAGCCTCGATCATAAAATATTAGTTTATGATTTGAAAAATGATGCACATATAGAAAAGAAAATGGGAGAAATATCTCCGGGTGATTATGTTATTTGTAAAAGATTTAATGGAACCAGGAAATTTGTAGATAATATTACATTTGACCATTTTAAATATGAATTAAGCGAATATAATAATAGTAACCGACTTTTTATTCCCGAAAAAATTCCAACGATATTAACTCCCGAATTATCTTATATTTTAGGAATTATTTATGGAGATGGATGTGTATATAATGAAACTATCGAAATAGCATTTTCTAATAATTGGCCTGAAATATTGGATAAATTTAATGCATGTATTAAAATTGTATTTGGATGTAATGTAGGTGAATGTGGAATTAATATTAAAGTAGGAGAGCGGAATAGTACTTCGGAAGATTGTACAAGAATAATACTTGGGAAATGGTTTTATAACTTTTTTAAACATATAGAATGTTTAAAAGGAACGACGAAAAATCTAGGGTTTCCTAAAATTTTTACAAATTGTAATCAATCTAATTTGGAATCATTTTTTGCAGGATTATTTGATGGCGATGGTTATAATTCTATTACTAAAAGAAACATATGTCTTTCATTAGTTGATGGCGATTTTTTATATAATTTGAAACTTCATTTGCAAAAATTTGGATATGTAATGAAGTTAAGAAAAAAAATTCGACCGGGATATGAACCATGTTTTAATTTGTCGGCGGTTGGGAAAGCATCGTTAGAAAAAATTTCCGAAATAGATTCTATAAAAATCCAACAAGGAAATTTGATGGGGAAATATGATAGACTTAAAACTCCATTTCGAGCTAAATCTTTAAATATAAATCCCAATTTATTTCGTGATATAAATGAAAAAGATCCTTTTTCCGATAGCAAATATATTAAATATACCAATTCTATTTGTGATCTTTACATTCAAAAAGTGGAGTCGGTTATTAAAAATGGAGAAAGTATTACATATGATATTACGGTGGATTCGGACGATCATTTATTTTGTGCCCAATCGATTTTATTAAAAAATAGCGGAAGAATTCCCGCAATGTTGTTTAGCATTTTGTGTGACCATCCAGACGTTGAAGAATTTATACAAATAAAATCGGATTATACAAAAATTCAAAATGCCAATATTAGTGTACAATGTACAGAAAAATTTTATAAGGCCATCGAAAATGATGAAGATTGGGAATTAAAATTTGTTATTCCTCCTTTAAAAAAGGGTGATAAAGTTTATGTTGATGTGCATAGTATTGATATGTTTACAACTAAGGAAAAAGAAACGGGAAGATATTATAAAATAGCTACTCATGATAGAAAAAAAGAAGTATTTACTAAAACTGTAAAGGCTCGGAAATTAATGGAATTAATTGCAAAAAACATGCATCAAAATGCAGAGCCAGGAATTCAGAATATCGATGTTGCCCGAAAATATAGCAATTCGGATGCAATGTACGATCCAGCGGATGAATATGATTCAAGAATTATCGGAACCAACGCATGTTCAGAACAATATCTTTCACGAGAATCTCTTTGTGTATTGGCATCGATTAATTGTGGAAAATTTTCAACGGAAGAAAAAGATTACATAAAACAATTAGAAAAGATTTCTAAATCAATCAATCGGTTTTTAGATAATGTTAATGAATGTGAATTGGTTTATAAGACTTATGCAACTCCTCATCAAGAATTGGCTATTAAAAAACTAAGGCGCACGGGGGCGGGGGTAACTAATATTGCGGCGTGGCTATTTAAAAAGGGATTGGTATATGGTTCTAAAGATGGAAATGATTCAATAGAAGAATTTATTAAATGGTTTAATTATTGGTTATATATTAGCACTGAAGAACTTGGGGCCGAAAAGGGGGATTTTGGATTATTTAATAAAGATAAATGGAAAAGTGCCCCATTTGTTTCTCGGATTATAAAAGAATCGGAAAAATTAAATTCGGAATATAAAGTTCCCGTTCTTAAAGGAAATCATGCTCGAAATGTTACAGTTAGTTCTATAGCGCCAACGGGTTGTATAGAAGAAAATACCAGAATAGTTACTAATTTGGGACTTATTAAAATAAAAAATTTAGTAAGTAATCATCCAAATGAAAATGAATTTTTAGACATAATTGATAATATTCAAGTTTCTGATGAAAAAGGAAATACAAATATTATAAAATATTATAATAATGGGGTAGTAGATGGTTATGTAATTGAATTAGAAGACGGAAGAATAGCAAAAAATTCTTCTACGCATAGAATTCGGGTATTAAATGATGAAATATATGAATGGAAATATTCTCCTGACATCATTGTTGGAGATATTGTAATATCATATTTGGGCGTTGACAATGATCGCTCTGATTACGTAAAATTAAATAATAAATTAGTTAGTGAACATCATAATATATCCTCCATAACATTGCCGACGGTATTAGATGAACAATTGGCCGAATATATTGGATTATTTACCGGAGATGGCAGTATAAAATTTAGGAGTGAATCGGGAATAGTAGATGGGATTAGATTTCCCGTATTTTCTGAAGACAAGGATTTAGCAGATTATATTATTGATTTAACTCGAAATTTATTTTCATTAAATTGTAATTGCAGTTTTAATAAAAATAAGAGGATATATGAAATAACAACACATTCTATTAACCTTGGAAATTATTTAATAAATAATGGATTAGAAAAAAAGAAAAAAATTTCAACAATTAAAGATGGAAAATCACATGTGTATCATATTCCGGAAGCAATTTTTCGATCAAAAAAGTCTGTTATTGCAGCATATTTAAGAGGATTGTTTGAATCGGATGGCGATATATCTGAAGGATGTATTTCATTATACTCAAAATATAAACATATAACGGCTGAAGTTCAAGAATTATTGATGTATTTAGGAATTCAGTCGTATCTAGGAGAAATAGATAAACTCAATGCAGGATTTAATAATAAAATGTACCGGGTAACAATTCGCTTTAAAAACGATAAATTAAAATTCCGGAATATAATCGGCTTTATAAGCAATCGAAAAAATCAATTATTAAATGAATTTGAATATGAAATAGATAGAGAAAAAATTTACATTAATATTTCACTAGCAAAAAATATACAATCAAAATTGTCATCAATTATTACATCAAAATCCAAATTATATTCTAAATTAACAACATTTATTTGTAATAATAAAGATAAAAATTATATTTTTATAAATCGTGATACATTAAATGAAATTGGGAAATATATCGATTTATCTTCTTATTTTCCTTTTAAATTAGAAAATTATGTTACATCGAAAGTAAAAAGGGTTTACCGTGAAAAGATGCAAACATATGATATTGAAGTTTCGTCGGAAAATCATACATATATAACATCAAACGGATTAATTAATCATAATACAATTTCTTTAATGTTCCGTGATTTTATATTATCATATGGTATTGAACCAGCATTTTTCATGTATTTTTGGAAACGAACCCGCATGGCGGGAAAATATGAATATTATTTTTGTGTGCCTCGGGTCATAAAAGAAATGTTTGCTCAAGCAGGTTATCCAATTCCTATGGATTGTGATTCAATTCAGGACGATTGGAAGGGTTCTAAAGGAATGCCAATAGCTAAATTTATTGATGAACACCGGCATAATTTTAAATTTAAAGAATCCACGGAAATTAATCCAATGGACAAATTGCAATTAATGTCACAGGTGATGAAATGGATAGATAGTTCTATTTCGGTGACATATATGCTTCCTATTGGTTCAACTTGGAAAGATGTTTATAATTTTATTCTGGAAGCACATAAAAAAGAAGTAAAGTCCATTGCGGCGTTTCCAGATAAAAAGATGTATGGAGTTGTTTCCAGTATCCCATTTAAAGCATTAGCATTTAAATTAAAAGATGAAGGTATAGGAATACATCACCAGAATTTTTCTGATGAAGAATTGAAAGAATTAAACCTTTCCCGAGAAAATATTACACCAAAAGCATTCGATTATCCCAAACGCCTATCATCTTTAGATGCAGATATTTATGTAGTTTCGGTTAAAGGAGAAAAATTTGTTATTGTTGTGGGACTTCAAAATAATCAACCATATGAAATTTTTGGTGGGCATGTAAATGGATTTGGGTTTAAATTTACTAATAAAAAAGGTAAAATAACTAAAGTGAAGCGAGGACAATATGCTTTGGAAATTGGAGATGTTGTTATAGAAGATTTTTCTAAACAATTTACTCCCACCGAACAAATATTGTTTAGAATGGCGTCTATGGCCATGCGACACGGAATTCCCATACAATTTGTTGTTGAACAATTACAAAAGGCTCAGAGCGATATTACTTCAATGGGAGCAGCCGCAGCCAGATGTTTAAAAAAATATATTATTGATGGTACACAAATAACAGGCCAAAAGTGTCCGAATTGTGGGAAGGATCTCGTATATATCGAAGGCTGTTCAACTTGCACCGAATGCGGTCATAGTAAATGCGGATAATTTTATTATGAACTACCCCTACGCTAAAGACGTAGGGGTTTCGGCTCCAACCAACTGCCCA